>Ga0308168_1000135_pt1 | contig 122093 bp, 119 predicted proteins | sample PhyCR2_FD_202133 | JGI IMG/M metagenome (GOLD analysis project Ga0308168, IMG submission 202133) | Phyllosphere microbial communities from UC Gill Tract Community Farm, Albany, California, United States - DLSLRC.R2 | ecosystem: Host-associated > Plants > Phyllosphere > Unclassified | place...
ATCTCAGCATCTCAGCATCTCAGCATCTCAGCATCTCAGCATCTCAGCATCTCAGCATCTCAGCATCTCAGCATCTCAGCATCTCAGCATCTCAGCATCTCAGCATCTCAGCATCTCAGCATCTCAGCATCTCAGGATACTGCAAGGGAGACAGCGGCGAATGTCAATAAGAGGATTGCAGGATTGCAGGATTGCAGGATTGCAGGATTGCAGGATTGCAGGATTGCAGGATTGCAGGATAATTTTATCCCTGCCGGGAATGACAACAAGCAGTAACGGTGGGTATCTCAGGATTCAATGATTCAATGATTCAATGATTATAGAATCACCTCTTCATATTACGTCATGCAGATAAAGCGACATATCAGTGTGCTTAAAGCGATAAAGGATAGGGAGGGGAAAGATAAGGATTCGGTAATCCTGCAATTACATGATTACATGATTACATGATTACATGATTATCAAATCCTGGGATATTGTTTGCAACCGATGATTACGGTATCTTTGTATCGCAGGATGACAGAATCCTGTGATGTTAAAATCCTATAATCCCAGGATTCTGTCATCCCGGGATATGAGCCAGAATCCTGCAGGAGTGCGTCATGGCGACAAAAATCATTTCTTTCCTGAACGGAAAGGGTGGGGTAGGGAAGACCACCACCTCCATCAATATTGCCACCTGCCTTGCGCGTAAAGGGCATCGCGTCGTGATGGTTGATACCGATCCTCAGGGCAGTATCAGTAACTGGTATGATGAAACGAAGTGCAAATTTGACCTTGCTGAAGCCGCTTCTGAAAAAGAGGTGTATACCGTCCGTAAGCAGTTGAAAGAGTATGATTATGTGGTGATTGATGGTGCTGCTGCGATCACCGCTATTTCGTCTGCTGCCGTGATGGTCAGCGATCTGGTACTTATCCCTGTCACACCTTCGCCGCTTGATTTCGCCGCCTGTGGCGCCATTCTTGCCGTTGTCGAAGCAAGGGAAAATTTGCAGCCGGTGATTGCCCGTTTCCTGATCACCAAAAAAGTAGCCTCGACCCGTATGCTTGAAGTTCTGAAAGAATCCATCCAGGACACAGGCGTACCAGCGCTTAAAACGGCCACAACACAGCGTCAGGTGTATATACGCACAATGCTCGATGGCGGAACCGTATTTGATACAACTGACGGGAATGCGAAAGGGGAAATTGAAGTCATGACTAACGAGATCCTGGAGTTACTGGCATGAAAATGAAACTGGGACAACATCGTCAGCTGGAACCTGCACTGGATGCAGTCAGCAGACCTGCTACCGGCGCAGTAAAGAAGCTGCAAACGAATATTGATGAAGATCTTCACCGTCGTTTCAAAACAGCCTGTTTTATGCAGGGTCGGGAAATGAAAGACGTCCTGACAGAGCTCATTGAAGGCTGGCTGCCCGAGAATGAAGCCCGATAGCCTGCGGCCTGGTCAACCACGGATCCTTCCACTGCTGTCCGATACCGTTCTGAAACGCGATCCCCGGGAGGATCCTTTTAAAAAAAAGATCGCATCGTCTTTGTTTTTCTTTTTATTTGTTTAGATCTTTAACTTTAAGGGCTGTTTTTTCTATTAAGGATCAGCGCCTTACAGCGCAATAAGTGGAGTGATTTCCTGCGTCAGGTGGAGTAATTTTCTGTCTGATGTGGAGTGATTTCCTGCTATACGTAGAGTTTTTTCCTGTTGATAACTTTATGATTTATCGGAATATTATTATGTGGAGACATTTTCTGTGGATAACTGTTTTCACGATCCTTTCTGATACCGCCTTATTTCCGCCGCTATTTTTCTCATTTCCTGCCAGAAGGTGATCTGTCACTCCTGTTGGCGGTGACATAAAAGTGACATCGTCACTGTAATACTACCTGTAACCTATCAGGGTTAGTGTCGCTTGCAGTACTTAATCAAGTTATACCAATACGTTAGCTGTAACTAGCGTTTTATACGTGGAGAGATTTTCTGTCGTTACCTGGCCATCACCTCTTCATGTGGAATGATTTTCTGTGCTGCTAAAAAAAACCTGCAGCGGCCTAACGTGGAGAGATTTTCTGTCATATCCTGATTTGTGACAATGTCACCTCGACGTTATATGTGGAATGATTTTATGTGGCTGGCGGTATCACGCTGTCGGGAGGTTAAACGTGGATAAATTTTCTGTGACAGGTGGAGTCTTTTCCTGCTGAGCTCCTGCAGGATCGGCAAAATTTATGCCGGCAGGGGACGGTTCAGGCGATAATGTGGAAAGATTTCCTGTAATCGTGAAAGGTTAATTCATTGAATTTACGCATAATTAATTGATCATGCGTGTTGTCATTTTTTATCCTGTGCAGCCAGTTGCCATCATGTGGAGGAATTTTCTGTAGGGAAGGGCTAAAGGTGGAGATATTTTCTGTTGCTGACATGGGTGATATGTGGAGTCATTTTATGTCATGCAGGGGTGAAAAAAGGATCCTTACAGCCCCACAGACGATCCGGCTGCAGGCCTATGTGGAAAGATTTTATGTTTGCAGACTACAGTTGCCTGCATAACCAGCTGATTGTTAATATAAAATAACCGCGATATTTCACTTTACCTTGATAATTTTTGTGTGGAATACTTTGCTGAACTTTCCACAAAGGGATCCTGTAAAAATGGAGCTTAACAAACTGACGGTTGTGCAAGGTAATGACCTCCTGGAGGGAGCATACAGCGTCACACTGGATGAAATGCGTTTGCTGAACCTTGCACTGGCCCAGATTGACAGCAGGAAACCCCAGCCCGATGCGCTTTACCGTCTTTTTCCCCATGATTATCAGCGAATTTACGGCCTTAATCCCACCAGCAGCCACCGCCAGCTGCGGGAAGCCGCTGAGAGTCTGATGAAAAAGCCCGTGACCATTTATCTGCCCGACCGTAAGACCGGCAAGATGCGAACCGTGCAACTGTCGTGGTTTTCCCGTCTCGAATATGTCAGCAGTGATGAGCAAAGTGCCGTCGTACTGCGCTTTGGCCAGGATGTTGCTCCCTATCTCTATGAGCTGAAGGAGTCGTTCACCAAGCTCAATTTTGCCAATATTGCCAAGCTTGATACTTCATTTTCTGTGCGTCTGTATGGCTGGCTGATCAAGGCAAAAAACCTGTATGGACGTAAATCCAGTAAGGCCATTGAGGTCACGCTGGCGCTTGACTGGATGCGGGAAAAGGCGGGTCTTCAGGGCAAGTACGAGGATTATCGCGACTTTCGTCAGAAGTTGCTGGAGCCGACACTGGCACGTATTAACGCCAATACCGACATTTCGGTGATCTGGGAGCCGGTCAAAAAAGGCCGCACCGTCGTTTCCATCAAGTTTTCCTACGTGGATGAATCTGCGCCTGAAGCCAGCAAACCCCTGCGGCCAAAATTCCCGCGACGTCCGCGTGCGGTGGCAGGATCTGAGTTGGAAGGGGACTGGGCGCGTCGCTGTATTACCATTATGGAGCAGTACCGTACCCGTCTGACAGCATATGATCGCGCAGAGAAAGTTCCCCTCACGGATGTCAGAAAGCTGGCCACGTGGTACAAAACAATCGGCGATAAAATCAGCCACAAGCGTGTGATGGCAGAAGTTGCGGAACGTGCGAAAAAATAATATATAAATCAGTTTGATAGCTATATATTCTAGAAGGTTTTTTACTGGTTAAAGTAAGTTACTCACCGGATTATCCCCCGTTTCTGTGGATAAATTTCCTGTTGCTGGGCCAGCAGGCACGCCGGACGTCGTTCATATCAGGAACAGGAAATCTCTCCACATTAGTCGTATTCTGTCGGCTGAAACCGGGGCCGGTGACGCTCATAACCCCATATTTTTCAACACATCTCCCAGTCTGCCGTCTTTACGATCCCTGCTGACCTAATGCTTCCACTGTGATAAAGGCAGTGCGCAGACTCTCCGCGGTGACAGGGACAGAGAGGGCATGAATCGACTCCTCCGGACGCAGCGTATGAGCGATCACCTGCTCAATGTCACTCTGGTTGCCAATATCCACCCCTAACTCCGCCAGGGTGGCCGGCAGATTAAATCGCTGATAAGCGGCGATCAGCTGTCGTGCTGTTTCAATCTGTGACAGCAGGACGCACTGGACCAGAATGCCATAAGCGACTTTTGTCCCATGCAGAAAGCGGGCTGTCTGCGGCAGCACGGTCAGACCATTGTGAACCGAATGGGCGGCAGCAATGCGCGTATAGCGCTCTCCCAGCCCGCCGACCATCCCACCACCGGCAATAATCGCATCAATCACATCGCGGAAATCCTGACTTAATACGCCCTGGTGCTGATCTTCCAGCGCGGTGGCGCTCTGCTTAAGCAGGATGTCGCGCACTGTGGCCGCGGTGTCGATGCCAAGCCGTACTGTCAGAGGCAGGTTCTGTGGTTGCGGGGCCAGCACGACCGCTTCGTACCACTTTGCCAGCGTGTCACCGATCCCCGCCAGCAGGTATTCCACCGGGGCCTGCAGCAGGATTTCAGGTTCAACCAGTACCAGGTTGTTGGCATCCTTAAAGACTTCATAATGGGATGCCTGACCGGCAGCGTTATACCAGACTGACAGTGGGGTCCAGGCGGCGCAGGTGGCGGCAATGGTTGGAACCGCCACGCAGGGGACATTCAGGCGGCGTGCAAGGGCTTTGGCGGTATCCAGCAGGGCACCGCCGCCGACGCCGATCACTACCTGTCGGTCGTCTCCGCAGGCCGTTGCCAGCGTACCAATATCCTGCTCCGTACAGTGCCCCCCAAAGGGAAGATGGCGGACACCCGCCAGAGAGAAACTGTCCGGCAGCCACGGCCTGGCCGCTGCGATGGCGCGCTCGCCGAAGATCCACACGGCGTGGGAAAGCTGATCCTGGCGGTAAAAGTCGTTCAGGCGTTGCAATGCGCCAGGGTGAGAATAGTAGTTGGCCGGGCCAGCGACGACCTGAATATCTGTATTTTCCATAAGTGTCCCTTTGTTTTTATTTATCCTGCTGTCGTGGGCTGCAACTGGCTAATACTTTTTTTGCAGATAGATATTCTTTTTACTTCTTTGTCAGAGAGTTAGCGGCTGTGAAAAAGTGACAGGCCGGTCTTTCAGAGACGACCTGCGTCAAAAAAAAGAGGCCCTTTTCCGCTTTCGCTACAGGGATTTTTACTATGAAACCATTTATCGCCATACTGACGCTCTGGGTCGCCAGCGCTTTATCTGTCTGCGCTGCCACACTGGCGCCGTTACCGGAGAAGATCGCCAGCCATGACGGGCCGATCCGTATTGCAGTGATCCGTAACCTGGGGTCTGATGACAACACCACGCAGTTCGTTCAGGGGGCCGTTCAGCAGGGGAAAGCGCTGGGCTTTAAAGTCAGTACTTTTTTAAGCAACGGCGATGATGCTCGCTTTCAGGATTTCGTCGAACAGGCCATCAGCCAGAAGTACGACGGCATTATCCTTTCACAAGGGAGGGCCCCTTATTCCACTGGCCTGATTCAGCGTATAACCAACAGCGGAATTGCGGTGTCAGTATTCGATACAGCGACAGAGGGGGATGTGCCGGGCGCAACCGTGACGCAACAGGACGATGCATCGCTGACCGCACTCTCATTTGGCCAGCTGATTAAGGATCACCACGGAAAAGCCAATATTATCAAACTTTGGGTGGCCGGTTATCCACCGATGGAACGCCGTCAGGCGGCGTACAGGGAACTGCTGCAGACGAACCCGGGTATTCAGGAACTGGAGTCGGTGGGGGCGGTCTCCTCCGATGTGCAGGGTGATACAGCCAACAAAGTCGGTGCGCTGCTGGCCAAATATCCGAAAGGGAAGGTGGATGCTATCTGGGGAACCTGGGATGCGTTCAGCCAGGGGGCGCTGAAGGCGCTGAAAGAGAACGGCCGTACCGAGATAAAGCTCTACAGCATTGATGTCTCTGACCAGGATTTGCAACTGATGCGCGAAGCTGGCAGCCCGTGGAAAGTCACCGCAGCGGTCGATCCTAAACTGATCGGCGCCACTAACATGCGTCTGATTGCCCTCAAGCTGGCAGGTGAACCCACCCCGGCAACTTATGACTTCAGGGCAACGGTGATCCCACAGGCGCTGCTGGTGAGTCAGCCGGGTAACGTCAATATGGCCAGTCTGAATACGGTGATCCCGGGTTGGGGACAGACGGAAGACTTTATCGCCCCCTGGTTTTCTACGCTTGAAGCGAAGCACAAAAAATAAGGGATGCCGATGAGTCACACACTTCCCACGCCGGAATACAGCCGGAATATGCGGTTGATCGGCCACAGCGATCAGGGTGGCAGGCCGGATGGGGTACAGCTGATGGTACATCGCGGTTATGCCTATATCGGTCACATGGTGTCAAAGGGATTCTCGGTCGTTGATGTGCGCGATGCTAAACATCCCCGTGCGGTGGCCTATATTCCTGCTCCGCCAGGGACATGGAATGTTCATCTCCAGGCCCATGACGACCTACTGCTGGTGATTAACGCCCGCGATCTGTTTGCCGATGTACGTTTCGCTGATGAAAAAGTCTATTACACCCGCTCTGTGGGGGAAACCATCAGTGACGTGCAGGAAAGAAGCTGGTGTGCCGGGCTGCGTCTGTTCGATATTTCCACGCCGGATAAGGCCCGCGAGATCAGCTTTCTCTCCCTGAATGGCATTGGCATTCATCGCATCTGGTATGCAGGGGGGCGCTGGGCCTATGTTTCAGCGCTGACTGACGGCTTTAGCGATTACATTTTCCTGACCATCGATCTGGCCGACCCGCTGAAACCGGAAGTCGCCGGGCGCTGGTGGCTGCCGGGCATGAATACTGCGGCCGGGGAAAAACCTGGCTGGATGGAAGGAAAGCGGTATGCCCTGCATCATGCCATTATCAGCGGGGACGTGGCCTATGGCAGCTGGCGTGACGGCGGACTGACGCTGCTGGACGTCAGCGACAGGACAAAACCTGAGCTGATCAGCCACAGCAACTGGAGCCCGCCCTTTGGCGGCGGAACACATACTGCGCTCCCGCTGCCGGATCGCGATCTCCTGGTGGTGCTGGATGAAGCGGTGCTGGACAATCAGGAAGATGGGGAAAAGCATATCTGGCTGTTTGATATCCGTGAGCCGACTCATCCGGTCAGCATCTCCACATTCCCGCAGCCTGAGGAGCGCGATTATGTGGCGAAAGGGGCGCACTTTGGCCCGCATAACCTGCATGAGAACCGTCCCGGCAGTTTTGTCAGTTCCACGCTGATTTTTGCTACCTGGCAGAACGCCGGCGTCCGCGCCGTCGATATCAGCAATCCGTACCGGCCGGTAGAAACCGGTGCGCTGGTGCCTGCGGCGCCACAGCGGATGATGGACACACGCCCTGGTCGTCCCCGTGTCATCCAGTCCTGCGACGTCTTTGTTGACGCTCAGGGCATCATTTACAGCACCGACTACAACGGCGGGCTGTCAATTATCGAATATCTTGGATAATCCTCCGCCGTTCTGCTCAGGCACCTTCACAGGGTGCCTTTTTTCTTTCCCGTCTGCTGGCGTTGGGCATCGTGTGGAGATTTAATTGTTATGTTATAACATAATTTATCTTTTCACTGTCAGGATTCACACACCCGATGCAGCGCATTCCCCTTACTGTCCTCAATGGTTTTCTTGGTGCAGGTAAAACCACACTGTTAAAAAGCCTGCTGATGCAGGCTCATCGTCAGCATCTGAGCGTCAGCGCGATTGTCAACGATATGAGCGAGTTGGATATTGACGGCGTGCTGATTGCCAACACGGAAATCGTCGGACGTGAACAGCATAATTTTATTACCGTTTCCGCTGACAGCATCAGCAGCCGCAGTGGTATTGTCAGACTTGCCACCGCACTGGATACGCTGGTCACCAAGCGGCGGCCTGATCATATCTTCCTCGAAACCTCCGGTAGCAGCCACCCGCTGCCACTGATTAAGCTGTTGCGCGACCACCCCCGCGTCAGACTGCAGGGTCTGCTGTCACTGATGGATGCGGTGATGCTGCAAAACGACTATGCCGGAGCCGGCACGCTGCTGCCGCGCTGGCAGGAGAATGTTCGCCGTCGCCGGCGCGGGATCGAGGATCTGCTGGCGGAGCAGCTCCTGTTTTGCAGTCATCTGATGCTGACTAAAACCGACCGCCTGCCCGCCGGTGCGGTGATGACGATTGCCCGCGCGCTCCATCAGATTAATCCCGGCGTGGGGGTGACAGCGCTCCCCTGGGGCAACCTGCCCCTGAAGGAGGTGCTGGCGATACCGGAGTATGATTTCCACCGTGTGGCGAAGCTGGTTGATGAGCTGGAGGAGGTCGTTGAACAGCCGTCCGGCAACGGCCAGCCCTATGAGATTGAATCGCGGGTGATCGAGGACGATCGTCCTTTTCATCCGCGGCGGCTGTGGGACACCTGTCAGCAGCAGCTGGGGGAGGGGATCCACCGCAGTAAAGGTTTTTTCTGGCTGCCTGGCCGGGACGATCTGGCGCTGTTATGGAATCAGGCATCAGGCAGTATTGGCCTGGAATTTATCAGCTACTGGAAAGCCGGGATACTCGCCCACAAAGACAACCATCTTGGGGCTGAAGAACGTCGTATACTGCAACAGCAGCTGGATGCGCAGCCGGGGCGTTTTGGCGACCGGCGCTGCCGACTGACGGTGATCGGACAGCGAAATCAGCTGGATGATTTTTGCCTCGCGCTGCACCGCTGTTTTCTGACTGAGCAGGAAATCGCCTGGTGGCAGGGCGGGGGGGCGTTTAACGATCCCTGGCCGCAGAAGGTCGGCAGGCTGAAAAGCTGAGCGGGAGACCATAACAGGGTTTGCCTGCGTCATGTTCCCCTGAGAAGGGGTTGTGACGCAGGGGCATGACAAATGCTTCTATAATTCAATGCGATTGAATAAAATCCATTTAACACATCATTGATGAGAAAGAATCATGACGGAACTGAAGATGGCTGTCCCGGCGATCGGCATTGATTTAGGCACCACCAACAGTTTAATCAGTGTCTGGCAGGAGGGGCAGGCCCGGCTGATCCCCAATGCATTAAATGAATACCTCACGCCATCGGTGGTCAGTCTGGATGATGATGGCCGTATGCTGATTGGTCGCCCGGCACTGTCGCGTCTGACAACCCATCCGCAGCAAACGGCGGCACTCTTTAAGCGTTTTATGGGCAGCAAGAAACAGTTCCGGCTTGGAAAAGAAACCTTCGATGCCCCCGAGTTATCGGCGCTGGTGCTTAAATCCCTCAAAGCGGATGCCCAGACCTACCTCGGTCAGGAGATCACCGATGTGGTGATCTCCGTCCCTGCCTATTTCAGCGATGAACAACGTAAACAGACCCGGTTTGCCGCCGAACTGGCCGGACTCAACGCGGTCAGGCTGATTAACGAACCTACCGCGGCCTCTATGGCCTACGGCTTACACACCCAGAATACCGGTCGTACGCTGGTATTTGATCTTGGTGGTGGCACCTTTGACGTGACGGTGCTGGAGTATGATCTGCCGTTGATAGAAGTGCATGGTTCGGCAGGTGACAACTATCTGGGCGGCGAGGATTTTACCCAGGCAATTATTCAGGCCTGTTTCAGTGAGTGGAAACTCACTGCGGAGATGCTCCCCGCAACGGAACTGGCACACCTGTATGACAGTGCTGAACAGCTCAAATGCCAGCTCGGTCAGCATAACGCTGTGCAGCAGCTGCGCTGGCAGTGGCAGGAGCAGACCTGGACGCTCTCATTTGATGAGGAGAAACTGGAACAGATCTGGTTACCGCTGATGACCCGGCTGCGTGCCCCCATCGAACAGGCGCTGCACGACGCCCGACTGCGTCCGGAACAGCTTGATCATCTGGTGCTGGTGGGCGGGGCATCGCGGATGCCGGTGATTCAGAAACTGGTGGTGAAGCTGTTTGGTAAATTACCGCATCAACATCTGGATCCTGCCACTATCGTGGCGCTGGGTGCCGCAGCCCAGGCGGCCTGTCGCTTGCGTAATGAAGATATCGAGGAGGTCATTCTCACCGATGTCTGCCCCTATACGCTGGGTATTGCTACCGCCAGTGAACACAGAAGCGGGCTGTTTTCACCGATCCTGGAGCGTAATACCGTCGTACCGGCTTCACGGGTGGAGACCTTCACCACCCGCCATGCCGAACAGACGATGATACGCATTGCTATCTATCAGGGCGAAAACCCCCTGGTGGCCAACAATATCTTTATCGATGAATTACAGGTACCGGTGAAACCCAACGGCGCGTTGCAGAATATCGACGTGCGTTTCAGCTATGACATCAACGGGTTGCTGGAAGTGGACGTCAACCTGCCTGACAGCGGTGAGTCATTTAGTAAAGTGATCGATCACAGCCCGATTGGCCTCAGTCCTGAACAGCAACAGCGGAGTCGTGAACGTTTAGCGTCGGTGAAAATTCATCCCCGTGACACGCTGGTGAACCGCAACTTGCTGGCGCGTTTAGAGAAATCCTGGGCGCAGTCGCTCGGGGACACCCGGGGACAGATTGGCCTGTGGTTAGAAGAATTTGAAACAGCGTTAGCCAGCCAACAGGAAAGCCATATCGCACCGCTGCGTCAGCGTCTGGAGGCGCTGCTGCAGGACATGACCCCGTAACCGGCAAAGAACGGCCGCCCGTCAAACGGGCGGCAGAGGCTTATTTTTTGCTTTTTTTACGCCACCATCCCGGCGGAGGGCCAAAGCGGTTTGGCTCAGGCATGCCGCGTTTGAACAGATACATTCCCAGCAGCCTGAGTACCGGTATTTTAATTTCTTTCAGCTTATCGGCAGAGGCCAGACCTAAATCCCGCCCACGTCGGACGACAGCGCTGTAAAGATTCATTACGATCAGCAGTGCCGACAGGGCGGTATTTGCCAGCTGCCCCTCAACCAAAATCATGTTCACGAACAGGACAGCGAGCTTGCTTCCCAGCGCAATCTGCAATACCAGCCCCACCCGCCCCAGGCGTGAATTCACTCGCCAGAATTGCCAGAAATAACTGCGGCGCTGCGGGTATTCCGCAAACGCATTCTGACGGCTGGTATTGATCTGTAGCATTGTCGCTGCCGCTAATCGCAACGTGATGTCTGCACCGGGATCGTCAGCACAGCTTTCAGCAGCGTCACGCAGCTTTGCGTCCAGTATATATTCCGGACTGCTGCCAAGCTGGTGGATCCCCCGGGCAACCGCCGGCGCGTGAAGGGCTCCGTTGGGCAGCATTTCATCAGGGGGCAACACCGGCCGCTGGCGCAACAGTAATTGCTGTTTAAAGGCGATGTCTTCCGGCGAGTGAGCGGTGAGCGCTTCCAGGGCGTCCAGGTGATGCTGGGCATAACTCGCATTCTCATGCGACAGAAAAATCGCATGGAACAGGGCCTGATAAGGGAAGGGCGACTGACCCAGGCGCTCCTGCCACGCTGGCTGATAACGATAGAAATAGTGGGCGGCATTGGACGAGGTCTCATCACGCCGGGCAATGCATTCTTCGATACTGACGGGCAGCCGGGTCCAGCAGTTGAAATGCAGTGAGTTGTTCAGCTCAAGGTGGCTTTTCAGCTGGCTGACTTCATCGCCCCGGGCCAGGTCAATTTGGGTAAATACCTGATACATCGGCCAGAAGGGGTGCGATTCATCCAGCGGAAAATCTTTCAGCTGGCTGAGCAGGGCGATGTTATCAACCTCAAGGTCGAGCATCGCCACCAGCAACATCACCTGACGCAGCGCATCACGTGGTGGCGTCTGGCTGTCGTCCGGTAGCGTAATCGCGGCATTTTCGATGAGATAGCACAGCCAGCTGGTATGCGCCGGCAAGACACTTTCGCCATAGGCCGCATGTTGCGCCAGCCGGGTCAGGCTGTGCCGGGGAAGCGGCCGCCAGTGCCATAACCAGGCGATGCTCTGCTTCCAGGCCGCCCCCTCACTGTCGGCAAATCTTTCAGGTAACGGCGTCTCTTCAGGCGCGGATAACCACGCGCTGAACTCTGCCACCACCGGTGAGCCCTGAAGCCACGCCAGACGCTGCAGGGCCTGGCGCTGCAGACCGCGTAAGATAAGCATTTGCAGCGGCGTGCCGGAAACCGGCTGGTCGACGATCGCCTGTAGCAACGCTTCATTGCCCAGGGTTAACATGCTGGCCTGCCAGTAGAGATGCCGCAGTTCATCTGTGCCATCTTCCTGCAAAAGATGCACGAACATGACCTGTGGGCGATAGCGGCCCGATTTCCAGCTGATGAAGTCAGCGGCCAGGGGCGAAACATCGACCTGCGTTGCTTCGGCCCAGCGCACCAGCGTTTGCGGGGACTGTGCCTGTGGTCGGTATGCGCTTTCATTATCGCCGGTGGCGGAGTCGACAGGCGCAAATTCCGGGCGGTCAAAGGCCTGAATCAGCAGGGGAAGATAATTCGTAAAATGGCGGGCACACCAGGCCAGCAACCACTGCTCAGCTTCAGCATGTTGGTACTGCTCATGCAGGGTCAGCCACAGTGGGAAAGCGGTTTCATTATCCCCCATCATGCCGCAGTGGCTGGCGCTCAGATAGAGCCACTCCGGATCATTCGGATGGCGTTCAAGCTGCCCGAGACAGTAGTCACGCATTATCGCGTTCGATGTCGCCGCGACATTAAACCAGCGTACGACCTGATTCATCAGACGCGGACAGGATGGCCAGAAAATGACACGCGGTTCTTCCAGCAGATAGCGCAACCAGCCCGTCGGTTGTTCCCAGTAAAAATGCCGGACCTGATGGAAATAACTCCGCGTTTCGTCTTGTGCTGCCAGGCTGAGAGGGGCCAGCGTGGCAAGATCGAACATGTCGCCACTGTCGGCAAAGTCGAGCAGCTCGTCTGCCCGCTGCGCCGTGTCCTGATCAAGCTCCGGCAGACGCATCCGCCACTGCAGGCGGTTAGCCAGCAGTAAAAGGCAGTCGGCAGAAACAGGGTGTACCAGTAAAGCGGTCTCCAGCAACGGCCAGCGAAGCTGATCGACAGTGGCGACGGGGTGATCGTCCAACCGGCTGATAAACCGCTGCCAGCTCAGGGGCAGATAACGCTCTGCCGGAGAGGCGAGTAGCCTGCTGAAAGCATCAAGCAGACCTGTGGGGTCGGTATCTGCTGCTGTAACCGGCGGTTCAACAGGCAACAGGGTGGCGGGTGCTTCCATGCCTTTTCGCGCCTGTTCATAGGCCTCACGCAAACGCTTAAAACCTGCCGGATCGCTTTCCGGATGAAACGTGGGCAGCAGTTTGCGATAGGCCTGGCGAATGACCTGCTGATCTTCTGTCGGTTCAATGCCCAGGATTGCCCAACATGGCTGATTACTCATAGGTCCATCTCCGGCAATGATTCGGGTTTATCCATTTCAGGCACGTCGATATGCCAGGGAAGCTGGGATATCGGGCTCTCCGGATGCGTGTAAAGCTGGCGCATTAATTCAATGTTAGTGGTGCTACCGGCGTCTGCGCTAAAGGCATAACGTCGGGCATCGGCGTCAGAGGCGTTGAGTGACTGCCAGTAGAGTCTGCCGATGATAAAACCGGCGTTGTAATGCTGCCAACTGGAGTAATAGTAGCGGGCCCGCACGCCAAGGCGGCTGTGAAACCACAGGTTTTCCGACGGCGTTATCCAGCCGTTAAGCAGCCCGATGCGGCAAAGAAAGCCCATCCTGGCCAAATCCCAGGCACGGATCCCGCCGTCACCACACATCACGGCGCTGTCCGCCACCAGAGCCAGTTTAGCCTGTACGTCCGGCGTTTGATGCGCGACATAATCCTGCCATTCTGTCAGGCTTAGCCGGTGCCACAGTCTGAAATAATGGGCCAGATCCTCCGCATGGCCGTTGTCGATCATTCTCAGAATCATCTCAAACAGCTGTTCGCGTGAATCAATGCCCCAGCTACCATTCAGATCAACGCGGGTATCAAAAGGATAAAACTGATCGCAGTCGTAGGCGGCACCCGACCCGGCATTTATCGCCACCATCGGGGCTGAAAGCGCGAGCAACCAGCGTCGTGCGGAATCATCAATCACTGAGAACATCTCCTGTATGGAACATCAGTTTTATACTGCTATTTCAGTATTATGCCGTCTTCAGGGACGGAACAGTCAGTATTCACTGTCTTTGTGAGTCTTCCCTCTTTCATCGGCCCCGTTACTGTACCGGTGACCCCACCCGCGCCGGTCATTTATACACTTAGCGTGGCAGAAAAACGACGATGACTCTCCAGGGTGAAAAGTGTGAAGGGCAGGACAGATAATGGGGACACGAAAATATAGCCGCCCGGCACCGATGTCAGCGAAAAAATGGGCTGTCTCTCTCAGGATGAAAGGCGTTCGCTGGCGTAACAGAGAGCTGGCTGGTGGCAGCGACATTCCGGGTATCACTAAAAGGAAGATGTCTGGAGCCTGGCCTGTCTGTTCCGGAGCACAGATGTTCATATTGCCCCTGAACTTCGCTATTTGAAGATGATCTGAACACGACTATTATCAAAAATAGCATGTAAATATTTTTTAAGTATATTGAGGTCTGTTGCTCTGTTTAACAGGGCCTGAATATTTTTAAAACCGGTTATTTTTGCCGCCTCGTCAGTGAGTACAATGACCAGTTCGCTTCCGCTGCATTCAATATTTTCAATAGCAGACGGGATCTCACAGGGAGTAGACTCACTCTGAAAACCAATGCACTCATCAGCTGACAGATTTTCCTCCTCAAATTTACTGATGATGACGAAATTTTTAGGGTTGTGCTTATCGTCACCCACCGCCAGCGTGAGTACATCATCTTCATCGATGCATTCAATGCATACGGCATTAATCTTTTTCGTGAAATTCATTAGTTCCCTTAAACAGACGTCCTGCTGACGCTGGTGTTTACTGTGACAGAGCGACAAAGTGCCTCGCCAAAATAAGTTTGTAGCAGAATAGCGTAAACCCGGTAAAGCGGGTACCAGGCTAACAGGTCTCTGCGATCCCATTCCATCCCTTTTTTCTGGCCATCCCCCGACGAGTCTGACAATATACGTTATATATATGTTTCGTATAGGTGCGGTATGGGGATCGTAAAAATTTCGGATCTGATGCATGAGAATCTGCGCATCACCAGTCAGGCCATGAGCCGCTCGATAAACGCCCAGGCTGAACACTGGCTGAAAATCGGCATGCTGGCCGAACTCTATCCCAACCTGACTCACCATCAGCTGGCAAAAGCGCTGGTGAAGACGGAGCTTGAAGGGGGAATGGATCTTAAACGCCTACTGAACGGCGATGTGATGAATGAAAAGGCGGTCTGAAAAATATGGTTACCCTCCACACAGCGGAAGAAATCGAATATGCGCGCGCAGCGGGCCATGCCGCGGCAGAGGTACTGGCGATGATCGCCCCCTTCGTTCGCCCTGGCGTGACCACCGATGAGTTAGACCGGCGCTGCCATGATTTTATCGTAAAGCAGCTGGGCGTTATCCCGGCGAATATCGGCTATCACGGCTACACCCGTACGCTCTGTACTTCGGTCAATCACGTGGTCTGTCACGGTATCCCGGACAGTACGACGTTGCAGGACGGCGACATCGTCAATATAGATGTAGCGGTGATCAAAGAGGGCTGGTTTGGCGATACCAGCCGTATGTACTTTGTCGGTGAGCCTTCGGCACAGGCGCGCCGGCTGGTGGACGTCACCTTGCAGTCGCTGGTGGCGGGGATCCGCGCAGTGCGTCCGGGAGCCCGCCTGGGTGATGTGGGCGCGGCCATTCAGCAGGTGGCAGAAAGGGCCGGGTTTTCGGTGGTGAAAGATTACTGTGGACACGGTATCGGACAGGTCTATCACGACACGCCCGATGTGCTGCACTACGGTAAAGCGGGCACCGGGATGCGGCTGAAGCCGGGGATGATTTTTACCATTGAGCCGATGATCAATGCCGGAAAGGATGAGACTGACGTGTTACCGGACGACTGGACGGTGGTGACGCTGGACGGCTCCCTCTCGGCGCAGTGGGAACATACCATCGCGGTAACGGACAACGGGTTTGACCTGCTGACGCCCTGGCCTGACGGCCCCTGTCAGGCTATCTGAACACCCCGGGTGAATGTTTACCCGGGGTGGCGGTTTACGGGGCCGGCGTGAAGGGTTCACCCAGCGTTAGCATCAGTCGGTTGGCCCAGGCGAAGAAGGCGGTGGACTGTATCAGATCGAGCAGCTCCAGCTCGCTCAGACCCTGCGCCCGAAGCTGAACCAGCTGTGCCTGACGAGGTGTGGGCGGCGTTGTGGACAGGGACGCTGCGAAATCGATGATAGCCAGCCAGCGTACTGCCTGATCGGCTGCCAGCGGTTGGCCCGGTGCAGTATCAATCAGCCGCTGTACATCCTCAGGCTGTTTTGACAGCTGCGCCGCCTTACGGGCGTGGACGGAAGCGCAGTAGATACAGCCGTTGACCTTGCTGGCCACCGTGGCCGCCAGTTCACGCTCTTTACGCGGCAGGCCGCCGGCCGTATAAAAAATCCCTTTGTCTGTTAGCGTACGCTGTTCCAGCAGCGGCAGGTTGCGTCCCAGCAGGCGGAAATAGTCAGAGTCACTGTGGCCAAATTTTGCCAACGTCGCTTTTTCAGCGGCGGAAAATTCCTCCAGCTTTTTGGCTGCCAGCCAAGGCTCCCAGCCCAGCTCTGCGCGGGTAAATGCCGGAGGTGCAGGCTGGCCACTGGCTGTCGTCGGGTCGGTACGCCAGGCTGCGGCCACGGCCGGTTCAGGGCGTTCTGCCCCAACGTCTTCGCCGGACAGCAGTCGTAAACCGCGCAGCAGGCGACTCTGAAAGCTGACAAAAGCCACTAACTGTGACAGTGTCACGATATCATCCGCAGACCAGCCCGCTTGTTCCAGTTCTCGCAGGTGTGCGGGCCCGGCAGCGGCAGGTTGAAACGTCAGTCGTTCCGCGTGCGCCAGCGCGCTGTGCCACTTCTCCCCGGGGGGCGCCTCCTTCTGCCGTGCGGCATAGTGTGCGGCCAGACGAGGTTCGCTGTGCCAGTGTGCCACCTGTTGCGCCATGGCCAGCCGGGCGGGCAGCGGGAAATCACCGTTCCCGTGCGGAGAGAACAGTACATCATAGCTGCCCTGGGCATGTTCGGTGGCGGCGTCACGCGTCAGGCGTGCGGCGGCCAGTGGGCTGTCGGGGGAGATGCTGGCCAGCGCCTGCAGTAAATCATCGGAGGGGATCATACGGTTTCCTTATGAGAATGGGCGGTCACGGGTGGGCGCCAGCCCAGAGCCGGGGCGACTTCGGTCGCCAGCAGTTCAATGGACGTCAGGATCTGATCATGCGGTGGGTCGATCGAATGCACCTGGAACGAGACGTCAGTGACGCGATTCAGGGCGCTATCCCGCTGCAGTGAGGCCACGACCTGCTGTGGCGTGCCGGTATGCACGTCGAAGGCGGCAATATAATCATCCAGCGTTGTCCCCGATACCGGATGCCCAGCTGCGCGGTGCTGGGCGGCCTGGGCGGTCAGTCCCGGCAGCGCCAGGCGGCGGGCTTCTGCTCCGTCACGGCTGACAAACGCCGTGCGCGAGGCCAGGATACGCGGGGTCATCCCCGGTGGCAGCGCGTTCAGGTAGGCATCGATCAGCGGGTTCTGTATCTCATCCAGCGGCAGGTGGGGCGACGCTGCGGGGCGTGGCTGGGTCCGTGACAGCATCAGTCCGTGACCTGCCGCACCGGCGCGTGCGGCACCGGCCACGGAAAAGGTTGCCTGCCAGAGCCGCTCTCCCAGCAACGGTGCTGCAGGATACAGCCGGTTGTCCTCATCACCCAGTGCTCCACCGGCCCAGGCCTGAAGCAGCGTAGCCAGATTTGCTTCGAACGCTGCGGCGCGCTCATCAAAGGTCAGTCCGAACGGTAAAAAGGACGTGGGCGTACCGCCGGAGCCGAGACCCAGCTCCAGGCGCTGCTGGCTCAGTAAGTCGAGCACGGCGGCGTCTTCCGCTACGCGCAGCGCATTTTCCATGGGCAGCGTAATAATCGCCGTACCCAGGCGAATACGTGAAGTCTGCGCTGCAACGCTGGCCAGAAACAGCAGCGGAGAAGGCAGGCCGCCTTCATGCTCGTGAAAGTGGTGCTGGGCCACCCAGGCGGTGTCGAAACCCCAGCGTTCCGCATGCTGGATTTGCAAGGTGGCGAGTCGGTAACGCTCTCCGGCGCTGGCTTTGTCCAGCAGGCGGGTGAAAAAACCAAGGCGTTTGCGGGTCATACAGGATCCTTAGCGCCGGTCAGCGCAGGAATGGCGGCGATCAGCTCACGGGTATACTCGCTGGCCGGATGCGTGAAAATGCGGTGGGTCTCGCCACAGTAAACCTGTTGTCCGGCGCGCAGGACGGAGACGCTGTGCGCCAGCTGGCGGACCGTGGCAAGGTCGTGAGAAATAAACAGATAGGTCAGCCCCAGCGCCTGCTGGAGCGCCTGCAGGAGTGTCAGGATCTGCGCCTGAATGGTGACATCCAGGGCTGATGTGGCTTCATCCAGCACCAGGATCTGAGGCCTCAGTACCAGCGCGCGGGCTATAGCAACGCGCTGCCGCTGTCCCCCGGACAACTCATGAGGTTTGCGGTCCAGCAGTGCCAGCGGCAGCGCCACGCGGCTTGCCACTTCTTCCACGCGCTGTCGCCTGACCTCGCGGCTGAGCGGAGCAAAATTTAGCAACGGCTCCTCTATTATCCTGAACAGGGTCTGAGACGGATCGAGCGAGGCAAAGGGATTCTGCCAGACCAGTTGGATCTTCTGCCGAATCTGGCGCAGGGCTTCCCCGCGCAGCGAGCCGATATCGATGCCGTCCAGCAGCACGCGCCCGCTGTCCGCCTGCTGAAAGCCGAGCAGGATACGGGCCAGGGTGGTTTTTCCCGAGCCGGACTCGCCCACCAGCGCATGCGTGGTGCCCCGCGGCACGCTGAACGACACATTATTCAGCGCCTGGAACCCTTCCTTTTTGCCGAGCGGGAAGCAGTGGCTCAGACCCACGATCTCAATGGCTGGCTGCGAAAAAACTGGCGCTGGCGGGATTGGCGGTGTGCCAGAGAGCGCCGGCGCATCGGCAAACAGCTGGCGGGTGTACGGATGCTGTGGATGATGAATAATCTGCCGGGCGGGCCCCTGTTCCTGAACCTCTCCCTGGCGAAATACCACAATACGATCGGCGCGTGCTGCGGCCACGGCCAGATCATGCGTGACTAACAGCACGGCGGTGCCGGATTCGTGCCGGAGGTCATCAATCAGATCCAGAATGCGTTTTTGCACCGTGACGTCCAGCGCACTGGTCGGCTCATCGGCAATAATCAGCGCCGGTTTCAGCGCGATGGCAATAGCGATCAGTACCCGCTGTTTCATACCACCGGACAGCTGATGCGGATACTGCCGGGTCCGCTGTGCCGGGTGTGAGAGGCCCACGCGGGTCAGCAGGGCAATCACCCTCGCTTCCCGATCGCTGCGCGACAGTCGCTCATGCAGCAGCAGGATCTCGCCCACCTGATCGCCAATCGTTTTAACCGGGTTCAGCGAGCTGCCTGGGTCCTGCGGGATCAGGCTGATGCTGGCTCCGCGCAGCGCATTCAGCCGCTTTTGCGACCACTGGGAGATCTCGGTGCCGTTCAGCCAGATTTTGCCGCTTTCGCGTTCGCCGTTCTGCGCAAGCAGGCCAATAATGGCCTGGGCGGTGGTGGTCTTGCCGGATCCTGACTCACCGACCAGGGCCACCACCTCACCGCGATTAACGTGGAAAGAGACGTCATGTACCACCCGTTTACGCTGCCGGCCGGTATGGTAAGCCATGCTGAGCCTGTCGATTTGCAGGACCGGAACAGGGGATTCACTCACCGGCGACCTCCTGAATAATGGTGACTGATACGGTTAGCAGCCAGTACCACCGCGACAACGATAAGTCCCGGGAACGTGGTCAGCCACCAGGCGGTGGAAATATAGTTTCGCCCTTCGGCGATCAGCAGCCCCCATTCAGGGGTGGGCGGTGGGGTGCCATAGCCGAGGAAGCTCAGGGTCGATATCGCCAGGATCGCACTGCCAAACTGCAGGGCGGAGAAGGCCAGCACCGGGGTCAGAGAGTTCGGCAGGATATGCCGCCACAGTACTGACATAAAGGTGCCGCCGCTGCCGCGCGCGGCCTCAACATAGTCAGTGTGGCGCACGCGAACGACCTCCGAACGGGCGAGACGGGCGAAGTTCGCCACGGAGGTGATACCGACGGCAATGGCCGCATTCACCGTGCCAAAGCCGAGTAAAATGATGATGCTGAGTGACAGCAGCAGGCCGGGAATAGCCAGCAGCACATCCACCAGTCGCATAATGAGGTTCTCACTGCGCCCGCCCAGTGCACCTGCGGTGACCCCCAACAGGGTGCCGGCAGTCAGGCCGAGCACCACCGCGACCAGTGCGCCGCTCAGGGAGTGGGACGCTCCCCAGACAATGCGGGTGTACAGGTCACGGCCCAACTGATCGGTTCCCAGCCAGTGGCCAGCCTGCGGTGCCAGACGCTGTGCTCCGGCGATACCTTCCGTACTGCTCCAGGAGGTAAACCAGCCGGGTACCAGCGCCCAGAGGATAACCAGCGCCATGACGGTCCATGCCAGCACCAGGCCGGGTTTCAGGCGGGGGGAAAAGCGAAAGCCCGCACGCCGCGGCACAGCCGCAGGAACACGGTTAACATCGAGCAGACTCATCGTGTTGCCCTCGTGAACGGTTTCAGACGCGGGTCGAGCAGTGGAGAAAGCAGGTCGACCAGCAAATTGATCAGCACAAACCCCGTGGCTGAAATCATGACGATAGCCAGCAGTACGGCCACGTCCTGATTATTTACCGCCTGTTGGGTCAGCTGGCCCAGTCCGTTGAGACCAAACACCGTTTCGGTGATCAGCGCTCCGGCAATCAGTTCGCCCAGCAGGAGCCCGGCGATAGTTAACACGGGCAGCAGGGCATTTTTTGCGATGTGATGCCACAGCACGCGCCGCTGGCTGGCCCCTTTGGCACGTGCAACCGACACAAACGGCTGGATCTGCACCTGGTCAATACTGCGAATGAGAATTTGTGCCAGCGGGGCGGAAATCGGTACGGCGAGGGTGATCACGGGGAGGATCAGCCCCACCCACTCGCCGGGGTTGATAATCGGTATCCAGCGCAGCTGAAAAGAGAAGACCTGAATCAGCGCGATGCCCAGCCAGAAGGTTGGCAGGGAGATAAACAGCGACGGCAGGGCGTGCAGCGCATTACGCAGCCAGCGCAGGCCCGTCAGGCTGGATGCGAATGCGATCAGCACGGCGAGAAGAGTGGCCAGCAGAAATCCGGGAATGGCCAGCCGCAGCGTGGCGGGGAAGTTTTCCGCCAGTAACTCACTGACCGGCACCCCCGTCTGTACGGAGAAGCCGGCGTCACCGTGCAGCAGGCTACCGAGGGTGTGCAGGTACTGCTGCCAAAGCGGCGTGGCGGTACCGTAAGCCTGACGCATCTCTTCTATCTGCGCCGGGCTCAGTCCCAGATCCGGATTTTGAAACTTAATCAGGATCGCATCGCCGGGCAGCACCTGAAGCAGCATAAAGGCAACGGTAAATGCCGCCCACAGCACCAGCAGTGCCTGCCCCAATCGCCGGGTCAGATAACCGATCATGCTCCGTTACCCCCGTTTATCCAGCCAGGCGGCATAAAATCCTGGACGCCCGACGGCTTCAAACGTCAATCCTTTCAGCCAAGGGGCCCCGGCAAACACCTGAGGCTCTTCGAAAATAGGGATGTTATAGGCGTTGTCGATCAGGTAACGTTGCGCATCCGCCGTGATGGCCAGACGTTTGCGGGCATCCGTTTCGCTGGCAATGCCTTCCAGTAAGGCATTGAGTTTGTCATCACGGAAGGCCACCACCTGGCTGCTGGATCCGCCCTTCTGTAACAACGCGTCGCGGTTGGTCGGGTAGAACATGCTTTTCACCACGTCCGGGTCGGCGCGGCCCACTTCAGACACGGTGAGCGGGGTTTTCAGCGGATCCAGGTTGTCAACGGTCCGGCTACCGGCATCGCCCGCGCGAACGGACAGGGAGACGCCGACCTGTTTCCACTGCTGGGCCACGAGCTGCAGAACCTCTTTATTCTGCGGCTGCGGCAGGGACTCATATACCGTCAGCGCCAGTTTTTTACCGTCCTTCTGACGGATGCCGTCGCTGCCAGGCTGCCATCCGGCCTGATCCAGCAGCGTCTTCGCCAGAACAGGGTCGAAGGTCAGCCGAGCGCTGAGGTCGACAAAACCGGCGGCTGAGCTGGCCAGGACGGATTTGGCCTGCGGATAGTTTGGTGAAAACAGCGTGTCGACAATCTGCTTACTGTTGGTGGCGTGTAGCAGGGCTTTACGCACGTTGATATCGGCCACTAACGGATTGTCCGGACGGAAGCTCAGGCTGTCATTGACTCCGCGCGTGGGGGCGGCATAGACGGGGAAGCCCTGCTGCTGTGCCTGCTTTTCATCATAAGCCTGTACCTGGCGAATCACATCGGCCTGTCCGGCAAGCAGTGCGCCAATCCGCACGCTGTCTTCCGGCGTGACAATGATCTTTATGCCGTCGAGGTTTGCCCGGCCCTGATGCGCCAGGTTTTTCGGCCCCCAGCGATAGTCCTTGCGTACTCTCAGATCCACCTCACGCCCCAGCTTTTCGCCGCTGATGACAAAGGGTCCTGAGCCAATAATATGGCGGGCGTCCCCCAGTTCATCGAAATTGCGCGCCAGCGTGCTGAGTGATACCAGACCGGAGCCGATGGTCGCGGTGCCCTGCAGGAAGCCAGGCGACGGTTTTTTGAAGAAAAACTTCACCGTTAGCGGATCGATGACCTCGCTGCGTGCGTAGTTATTGATCACTTCTGAGACCGGCAGACGCTGTGCTTTATTGCCCAGCCCATAGGTATCAAAATTTTTAGCCACTGCCCGGGCATCCAGCGGCGTGCCGTCAGAGAACGTCACGCCAGGACGGATTTTAAAGGTGTATTCAGTATTGTCGGCGTTACGCGTCCAGCTTTCTGCAATCCACGGTTCGACCTGCAGCGTTTCCGGGTTCTGCCAGGTGAGTTTATCGGTGATCTGATTCAGTATGCCGCCGTTCGGGTAGAAGCCGCCGGCCGGGGGATAGAGGTTGGTGTGAGCCTGCTGCTCCAGATAAACCAGGGTTCCTCCCTGTACCGGTTTGTCTGCCGCCCCTGCGGCCAGTGCGGTCATGGCGGCGGCCAGCGCCGCCAGACGAAGAGAAACGCGCATGGTGAATTTCCTTGATAGTCAGTGTGCTATATGGCTGACAATCAATATCATGCCTGACGCGGGGTCAGGAAAAGCAAGAAATTCGTCTGGCTATTTGCATTTTAGGCATAACGGTTAAGGGGCTTTTTGCACGCGGGTCTTTTCAGGTGTCACCACCTCGCCCTGCTGATTGCGCACGCGCAGGGGCGCCAGCGGTTCTCCGCTGGCAATCTCCAGTAAATCGGAGTGCGTTTCCCCGGAGGAAAACAGGTACTGCTCGCCAAACTGCTGCAGGGCAACGATCAGGGGAAACAGATCGTTGGCACGTTCGGTCAGCACATATTCCTGCCAGGCAGAGCCATCGGATGCGGGCTGCACCTGCAATAAACCGGTCTCAACCAGCTTTTTTAATCTGTCAGCGAGGATATTGCGTGCCACACCAAGGCTGCGCTGAAACTCACTGTAGCGCCGGATGCCGTCGAACGCATCGCGCAGGATCATCAGTAGCCAGCGGTCCCCGATAAGATCGATGCTTCGGGCTACCGGGCAGGAAGACTGACTCAAAGAGGGACGTTCCGCCATAGTGATATTTTCCGGGATGAATTTGGTTGCATTTTAAAACTACTTGCGGCACGCTGCAAATGGTTTTGATTTGAAACCAATTGGAGGCGGGATGACTATCCTGGAACAAAAGAGCACAACCCGCAGCGGATTAACGTCCTGGCAGACAGGTCTGTTTGCCTGCAGCTGCGGACTGAGTGTGGCAAATGTTTATTACGCGCAGCCGCTGCTGGATGCGTTGGCGATCGCTTTTTCAATCAGCCCTGCTGCGGTGGGCGGCGTGATTTTTGCCACTCAGGTAGGCTGCGGACTGGCGTTAATGCTGCTGGTTCCGTTGGGAGATGTCGTCAACCGACGTACGCTGATGCGCTACCAACTCGGCGGTCTGATAGCGGCATTACTGCTGGTCTGCACGGCTGGCAGCGCGCCTGTGCTTTTGGTGTCGATGCTGTTGATTGGGTTGTTCGGGACGGCAATGACCCAGGGGATGATCGCCTATGCTGCCACCGCCGCCAGCCCGGAAGCGCGCGGGCAGGTGGTGGGTACCGTTGCCGGAGGCGTGGTGATCGGGCTGCTGCTGGCGAGGGCGGTGGCCGGGATAGTCTCGGATATCACCGGCTGGCGCGGCGTATATTTATTTTCTGCACTGGTGATGGCCATCCTCGCGGCAATCCTCTGGCGCCGGCTGCCCGAGCTACCCCCTGCGGTTCCCGCCCGCTGGTCACAGGTGCTGGGGTTACTCTGGCAGCAGCTGCGTACTAACCGGGTTTTACAGGTTCGCGGAACGCTGGCGTTGTTAATGTTTGCCAGTTTTAATATTTTCTGGAGTGCACTGGTGCTGTTGTTACGGGCACCCCCGTGGCAGCTGACCCACGGGCAGATTGGCGCCCTGGGTCTGGTCGGGGCTCTGAGTGCGATTATCGCCAGTCGCGCCGGGCGCTGGGCCGACCGGGGGCTGGCAGAGCGCACCAGTGCCATTTCGCTGCTGCTGCTGTTGATAAGCTGGTTGCCGCTGTGGCTGGGGGCCGGATCGCTGATGCTACTGATTGTCGGGATCCTGTTGCTGGATGCGGCAGGTCAGGCGCTGCACGTCACCAGTCAAAGCCTGATTTTTGCCAGTGAAAATGAGGCCGGGGGGCGACTGATTGCCGGTTATATGCTGTTTTATTCCATTGGCAGCGGCGCAGGAGCGCTGATCTCCACCACGGCTTTCGCATGGGGAGGATGGGGAGCTGTGTGTCTGTCCGGGTCACTGGTCAGTCTGATGGCACTGTTCGTCTGGAAAATGAATCCATTAAATAGGGGATAATAATGAATGAGCTCGACCTGCTGTCTGCCGCAGATGCCCGTGCGCGCAGCTACAGTGCCTCGCTGGCCACCCGCCGTGTTTTTCCCGACGCCGAAGTGCTGAATGGGCTGGCGCGCTTTGATGAAGCGTTACCGCTGAAAGGTCTGCCCGCAGAACAGACGCTGGCACTGCTGGATGAGGCGGGATCACCTGCCACGGTGGCATCCAATGGGCCCGATTATTTTGGTTTTGTTATCGGGGCATCGCTTCCCGTGGCGACGGCAGCAGAGCGGCTGATGATTGCGTGGGATCAGTGTGCGTCCGGATGGGATAATTCGCCTGTCTCTGCGACGCTGGAACGCCTTGCCGGGCGCTGGCTGCTGGAGACTCTCGATCTGCCCCGGGACAGCGCTGTCGGATTTGGTACCAGTGCTACAGCCTGTACGCTGAGTTGCCTGGTAGCGGCGCGGCGTCAACTGCTGCTGCGACAGGGGTGGGATGTAGATCAGGACGGGCTGGCCGGAGCACCAGAGATAAAGGTGGTGATTTCAGCGTTGACCCATATCACTGTTAAAAAAGCGCTACGTGTGCTGGGATTTGGGCTGCGTCACCTGCAGGTCGCACCGGTCAATGCGTGGGGACAAATTGAGGTGGCCTGTCTGCCACGACTCGATAACGTTACCATTCTCTGTTTACAGGCCGGTGAGGTAAACACCGGGGAGTTTGATGACTTTTCCGCATTAATCCCCTTGGCTCACTCTGTCGGTGCCTGGGTTCACGTCGACGGCGCGTTTGGCCTGTGGGCTCGCGCTTCTGCGCTGAAAGCGTTGACCGCGGGGGTCGAGCAGGCGGATAGCTGGACGACGGACGGACACAAGTGGCTGAATACGCCGTATGACTGTGCCATGGCAATCTGCCGCCATCCTGAGGCGCTGTCTGATGCGATGAACGCTGATGCCGTCTATTCCGCTGCAGCGCAGGATGCACAGAAAAATTTGACGCTGGAATTTTCCCGTCGTCCTCGTGGGATCCCGGTCTGGGCCGCACTGCGTTCGCTGGGGCGTGACGGTGTCGCTGCCATGATAGAGCGTCACTGCGAGCTGGCGCGTGAACTCAGTGTTGAACTGCGGGCGGCAGGATACGAGATACTCAACCGGGTAATGATTAATCAGATACTGTTCCGGGCAAAGAGTGATGTACAGACTGTGCGGGTACGTGAAGTGTTGCAGGCCTCAGGAGAGGCATGGTTTGCCGGGACGATCTGGCAGGGGAAAGCAGCACTTCGTATCAGCATCTGTTCGTGGCGGACAGAGAGTATGCACACGAATAAACTGAGCGTATTACTGGGCAGGATCTATCAGCAAACCTTGGCTGAACAGGAATAAATCTTCCGGCCGCCAGACGGGCGGCCGGTTGGCATTTACTTGATCAGGAAATCTTCAAGCTTTTTGCCGGCATCCAGTGCCTGTTTAATAACGGCCGGGGTACGACCCTGGCCGGTCCATGATTTCTGCTCGCCATTTTCATCAGTATATTGATATTTGGCAGGACGCGGTGCGCGCTTGGCACGTGTTTTGCTGGTAGTATTATCTGCTGCGGTCAGTTCACTTAAATCGATACCGTCTTCCAGCAGCATCTGGCGGTATTTAGCCAGCTTCTCTTCTTTTTCTTTAATCTCAGAAGCAATCGCGGCTTCTGATTCGCGACGTTCGTTCACGACCGCTTCAAGTTTTTCCAGCATCTCTTCCAGTTCAGCTAAAGACACTTCACGAGACTGGGCACGAAGGGTGCGAATATTATTTAATACTTTCAGTGTTTCGCTCATAACGGAATCCATAACCTGTGGTTGGTTTAAAATAGATACTACATAACGAGACTTAGTGTACAGACAAATGAAGAGTGAAAAAACACTAAATTAGAAAAAGATTAGATTAAATGTTACCTGCATACCACTTTTAACACGCTCAGAGTCAGCCAGGCATGTCGTTATATTTACAACTTATGGGATAAATCTTAACGCGGTTGTTGAAAACAAATGGGTTGATGAAACTTTATACATGATTCACGACGCTAAATATCACGCTATTTAGTGATGTGTAACACCCTGTAATGACTCTGTTTTTTTACTAAAAGGTAAGCCGGGTTCATTGGTTTATGCATTGGCGTCCGGGCATCACTGATTCTGCCCTGAACGGAGATTGATTACATTGTCCCCGAGATGTCTTAAAAAATGAAAATACTGTGAGTAAAAGCGTGGAGAGAGCGTTATGTCGGTTAGGTTGATTCTTATCCGGCAGGGTAAACTCCACGTTGTTTTCTTCAGCGTCTTTAAGTGACCTGAAAGCAGCACTTCACGTTATTATCGGCCAGGTAGCGCAGGGCTTATAAGGATAAAATGTGACTTTTAGCCTTTCTGTATAGTTCTTAATGTGGGCATCCTTTAGTTACAACATACTTTTTATTAAATATCAATACCCGCTTTGCTGGCATATGTGTTACAGGCCCTGGTCCTGGCAGGGAAAAGAGCAGTGGGGCTCACCTTTTTTCTCTGTCTGATAGCAAGAAATACTCAAACGAAGCTTCAGTGAAGTGTGTTGCAGGCTAAAATATTTCGGCCTTTCTCTCTTTTCCAACGCGCAGCGCTATTACACCATTTTTTCCTTTATTCGCTATAGAAGATGGTTTTATCTGTGAGTGATTTATGAACGAGTTTCAGTGCGATTTTTTTAGGTATTTTTTCTGCGGTGGGGTACGGCATTTTATGCCGACGCACGTGATTATAATCATAACCAGGGTCTTTATGTCAGGTGATGAAAAGCGGGCCTTCTTTTTTTGTCTCTCCAGTAACAGTCATTCCTTCCTTTTTTATTTCGTGATCACGATTTTCTGTTTCATGCTGGCAGAAGCCCGGCGTTTAATGCTTTCCTGAGTGAGGGGGCACCAGGTCATCTTCCCGGCGATTAGGTGTGTGCTGAGAACGCTGAACGAGGGTGCCGGATCTTTCTGTTGACCCGATTTTTCGAAAAAACCGCTTTTCTGTACATTGGTGAGCCCAGAGGATAATGGCGAGAGCTACGCAATCTTTATGACTCCAGACCTATTAAGTCTGGAGTCATGATGCCGGACGCGATAAAATCACTGTCACCGTGCCGCAAAAGCTGGCGGAGCGAACCCTGGAGGACAGCGTGAGAGCAACAAAGAATCATATAATCCCAGGATTACATGATGCGTGAATCCTGTAATCCTGGGATTATCGCATCCCCGCTGGTCGGGCGCCATGTTGTCAACTGGCTGCATGAGGTGCGGGGATCGTCGCTGATTGAGTTGGAAGCCAGCGGGAATGCGGGCTCGGTACTTCAGGTGATGAAGCTGTGGGTCAGGTTGTCGCTGCTGCAAACGCGTCGGCGCCCGGAAATTGCCATCTCCTCACTGCTGAAGCACGTGCTGCCGGCGATTGGCGAGCGACCGCTGGCCAGTATCAACCGTCTGCAGCTTAACCGCCTGTTCAATATCCTGATTGCTGACGGTAAAAAAGAGGAGGCCCGACGGGTCTTTGCCCTGTGTAAGCAATTTTTTGCCTGGGCCGAGATGCAGGGCTACATTGAGCATTCCCCCCTCAGTGCAATGAAAAAACGCGATGTCGCAGGGAGAAGTTCTCCGCCGGGTAACCGTACGTTAAGCGACGCCGAGGTGTGGGTATTCTGGCACGGGCTGGATGCCTGGGATCTCTCAGAACAGTGCCGTTGGGCGCTGCGCCTTTGTCTGCTGACGGCACGCCGGCCTGATGAGGTCGTGCAGGCGCGTAAAGAAGAGTTCAATCTCACCTCCGGGATCTGGCGGCAGGGCACGCGAAACAAGTCGCAGCGAGAACACATTCTGCCGTTGACGCCGCTGATGCGTACCTGCATTGAGGCGCTGTTACACGCCAGTCCGCCGGAGTCGCCCTGGCTGGTGCCATCTCCCGTGACAGTGTCACAGCCTCTTTCACGCGGCGCAGTGACTCAGGCATTAAGACGGATAATACGCGCGGAGCGTGGGCTGGGACTTGAGCCGTTTACCACGCGCGACCTGCGGCGCAGCGCACGTTCACGGCTGGCTGCTCTTAATACCCCTAACGATGTCGCCCGTAAGATTATGAATCATGCTCTTGAAGGCATTGACCGGGTATATGACACTCACAATTACCTGCCGCAAATGCAGCTGGCGCTGAATGCACTGTCTGACAGTATTGCAGGGATTGTTGCTGCGGAATCCTACCATGCCCTGGAGCATCGTTATCCCGGCGAAAAACTGCAGCTCGATGAGCGCGCGCTACTTTATATGGAGCCCTGAAATGACAGTGTCACCGGTTTACCGTAATGAAAAATTCACCACGCAACATTTTACCGGTCGCACCGTTGAAAAAACCTGCTTTATCAATTGTGATTTCTCCGGTTGCGACCTCACCGATTCACGATTTGTTCACTGCCAGTTCTATGACCGCGAAACTGAGCAGGGCTGCAACTTCAGCGGGGCCATTCTCAGGGAGGCCAGCTTCAGACACTGCGATTTGACGATGAATAACTTTCGTTCGGTTGATGCGCTGGGCATTGAGATCAGTGAGTGCCGGGCGCAGGGCGCCGATTTCCGCGGTGCCAGCTTTATGAATATGATCACCACAAAGAGCTGGTTTTGCAGCGCCTTTATCACCAAAACAAATCTCAGTTACGCCAACTTTTCCAAAGTTGTGCTGGAGAAATGTGAGTTGTGGGAGAACCGCTGGGTAGGAACCCATGTACTCGGGGCCACTTTCAGCGGCTCCGACCTGTCGGGGGGTGAATTTAATTCGTTCGACTGGTGCTCTGCTGATTTCACCCACTGCGATCTGACGCGTTCGGTGACAAGCGAACTCGACCTGCGCACCACCGACCTCGAGGGCGTCAAACTCGATAGCGCACAGGTGTGTTTTCTGGTAGAGCGCCTGGGCATTCAGGTGGTTGATTAATCACTGTCTGCCGGCGGAAAACCGTGCTGCTTCGCCCGCATGACGATCAAGGCGGTCAGCAACAACAGCGACAGGATGACCGGGGGAAAGTAACCGGCCCCGAAGCTGTGCAGAATAGCCGCGCCTGCCAGTCCCCCGCCGGCGATAGCCAGATTCCATGCCGTCACCAGCATTGACTGAGCGATATCTGCCGCATCCCCGGCACTTTTTGCCAGTGCCGTCTGAAACAGAGTGGCGGCACCGCCAAAGGCGAGTCCCCACAGGCCGGTAGCCGTATAAATAACCCAGGGAAGTGCGGAGGTCATTAACACGGCAGACAGGGCAAACAGCGCCGTTGCCAGCAGTGACAGCCCCCGCAGCCAGCGATCCACTCTGGCACCCACCATACCGATCCCCAGTAACGATGTCAGACCAAAGGTCAGCAGGATCCCGCTGATACTGCCAGCCATATTTGCCCGCTCCAGGAAGGGAAAAATATAGGTGTACAGAATATTGTGCGCCAGTACAAAAATCAGTGTGACCAGCAGTATCGGGCGAACGCCGGGAAGCTTCAGAACCGGTATTAAACGCTGGCGGCGTTGTGCAGGCTGACCGGAGAAGTCGGGTACGCTATGCAGGATCCACCCGGTCAGTACCAGTGTCAGGGCGCTGATCGTCAGGAAACAGCTGCGCCAGCCGATCACCTCTCCCATCCATGTTCCCAGGGGAATACCGACGGCCAGTGCGAGCGGCGTGCCCACCATTGCCAGAGCAATCGCCCGACCCTTCATTGCCTCGTTGACCATTCTGGCCGCGTAGCCAGCCAGCAGGGCCCACAGCAGCCCTGCCGATACCCCCGCGACAAAACGTGCTGCCAGCGTCAACAGATAATACTCAGATAACGCCGTAACGGTATTTGCGACGGCAAAACCTGCAATGGCGCTTAACAACAGCGGGCGTCGCCGCAGAGTCTGTGTCGCCAGGGTGAGTGGAATGGCTGCCAGCAGCGATCCGACGGCATACACAGTGACCAGTTGCCCAGCCAGAGCTGGCGTCACGCGGAGGCCGTCTGCAATTGCCGCCAGCATGCCTGCGGGAAGTGCTTCGGTAAGGATGGTGATGAAACCCGCTACCGCCAGCGCGAGCAGGGCAGAAACAGGGAGTTTGTCAGCAACGTTGCCCTGAGTAGTCGTTATTAGCGTCATGAGTATTTTCCGTGAGTGAGGCGTGAATCGCCCGCTCACCTTAATCAATGCCGTATTAAAGAAAAACTGGGGTATAGTGCGGTTTACTCCGGAATAATTTTCTCTAATGAGGACGTAATGGACAGCCTGAGTGGTTTTAACGTTTTCGTCCAGGTGGCCGAGACACGCAGTTTTGTCAGTGCCGGACGGCAGCTGGGGCTTTCGCCCTCTGCAGTGGGTAAAAACGTGGCGCGGCTGGAGGAGAAGCTCGGTGTACGTTTGTTTCACCGCAGTACCCGCAGCATCACCCTTACCGCTGAAGGTGCGCTTTTTCTGGCACGCTGCCGGCGTATTCTGGCAGAGGTAGAGGCCGCGCAGCTGGAGCTGTCGCAGGTGAGCGGTAAGCCTGCCGGACGTCTGCGTATCAGCCTGCCGCTGGTCAGTACGTTGATGCTGCCAGTGCTGGGTGATTTTATGCGTCAGTATCCTGATATCGAACTGGATCTGGACTTTACCGACCAGATGGTTGAGGTGATCGAAGAGGGATTTGACGCGGTGATCAGAACCGGGGAGCCCGCAGATTCACGCCTTTCTGCACGGCGGCTGGGCTACTTCGGCGCGATGCTGGTTGCCTCTCCGGCCTATCTTGCGGAGAGAGGAACACCCCGGGAGCCTGCCGATCTGCTGATGCACCGGTGTCTGCATTATCGTTTCCCCCACAACGGGAAACTGGAGAAATGGCCGCTGCGTGGCGCAGCCGATCTGGCGATCCCCGCATCCATGGTGTGCAATAACATCGAAACCCGCGTCTGTTTTGCCCAGCGAGGTCTGGGTATCGCCTGCCTGCCAGATTTTTCTGTCGGCCAGCAGGTGGCAGACGGTAGCCTGGTACCGGTACTCAGTGAATATATTGAGTGGCGGGGCACTTTCCATGTTCTGTGGCCTGCCAGCCGGCACCCCTCACCCAAGATCCGTGCACTTGTTGATTTCCTTGCCGACAATGTCTTTCATGCATCCGTTCGTTAAAAAAGGCTAAAGGAGATAAAATAACGCAAGGGGGACTATCTGTTATCGGATTAATTAAATGACGGTAATCGTCTATGGAAGACAGGGAGGGAAGAATGCAAGATATGCGTGTCGTCAATTCCGCTGGCAATAGTCTTTATTTAACGATGAAGTTGTGCTTAAGCAGTCCGTGACCATGACGGGTCGATAGTTTCGCCTGCCTGTTTCTGTGTAGAAATAACTCATTGTAAAGCGACGTGCTTAAAAGTTGAGTTAATGATTTGATATTTATGGTTTTTAGGCCGGATGGTTTCCCTCCCGGCCTTGTGGTGATTATTTTTCAGTCGGGCCGCAGCCACCAATCCATTTCGAAATGGATACTGAAGGATGAAGCAGGTAGTCATAACTACAGTTTTTTTGTTTATTTTCAATATGACCAGTACAGGCGGTCAGAAAAGAAAGGCAAGCGCCAATAACCAGTAATTTTGCAACACGATTCATTTAACATCCTCTGTTTATACTGTCATGAATAACGAGCCGGGATAATAAGAAAAAAAGCAAAATGAAACAATGTGAAATTATATTTTCTACTTACTTTAGCTGAATTACGATATTCCCCCGCCAGAAAAAGTGAAGGGCGAATACTGCATCGCACGAGCCGAGGGCTAATGTGGAGGCATAGCGGTTTTAGGGCGTCAGTAACGACTTTTATGCTAAATTGGGCCGGTTTTCTGCAGCAAACTGAGGCGAAATGAACATACCGTTAAACAGTACCACCCGTGAAATGCGCAAAAACAATATTGCGCTGGTCATCCGCACGCTAAAAGCGCTGGGGACAGCGACGAAGGGGGAGGTGGCCGTCCATAGCGGGCTGAGTACAGCCACCTGCGGTGCTGTGCTTAATGAACTTTCCGCCACCCGTGAAGTGCTGGCACTGGATCGGGAAGCTTCACGGGGTGGCAGGCCCGCACAGCGATACGCCTGTAATCCCGATTTTTTCTCTGTACTGAGTCTCTATGCGGCAGGCTGCGATGAGGCTGCCGAGCTGGTCTGGTCAGTGAGCTCTGCGACCGGTGAGCTGCTGGACGGGGGGGATTTACCCTTTAACCCCCTTACGGCAGAGCGTTTTTATCAGCAGATTGCCTCTCTGCTGGCCATGTTTCCTGCGGTAAAGACCATCGGTATCGGCCTGCCCGGCGTGATTGTTGACGGGGTCGTCACCTCCTGCGATATCTCATTGTTTACCGGTATGCCGGTGATCGAGGAGATCGCTTCCCGCTCAGGACGATTTACCGAAGTGGGCAACGATATCAACTTTACGGCATGGGGCTTTTACCGTAGCAACTGCCCTGACGTCAGTGCCCCGGTAGCCTATATCTTTAAACCCGACGTTCCCTGTACCGGGTGTGGCATGGTGATCAACGGCCGGGTGCTGACCGGGGCGAATAACTTCGCGGGCGAAGTTTCTCACCTGCCGTTTAGCCCCGATAAAGCGGTGTCGCTGACAGAGGAACTGGCACATATTGTGGTCGCCCTGGCCGCGGTGATCAATCCGGTGATGGTGGCCCTCTCCGGAACCCGTCTAAACGAATCCCAGCTTCCGGAGATAGTGAAGATCTGTCAAAAACATATTCCTGAAAAGCATTTACCTGCTTTGATTTACCGCCCCTCAATTCGCCAGGATTACCTGCAGGGTATCGCTGAGCTGACGTTGCAAAATTACAATCATCACCGCTTATTTGCCGAATGAGGCCGGGCGGTATTCCATTCGGTTACCGCCATCTTCTTCTTCTGGCACCGATTGACATATCTTTCAAACAGCACCTATACTTTTCACTTATTATTGGTCTTTTAATAAGTGCTTTTTAAATAAGGGTGATCGATGTCGGTGAATGTTCTCTCTCAGCAGGTAGGAAGTCAGGCCCGGCGCAGCGCTACCCGGGCAATCTTCTTTGTCACCGGCATGGCCATGGGCCTGTGGGCAGCGCTGGTACCCTATGCGCAGATGCGCACTCATGCGGAAGCTGGACAATTGGGGCTGCTGCTGCTTTGCCTGGGTGGCGGCTCGCTGATCGCTATGCTGGGATCCGGTCGGATCATCGGACTGGCCGGCTGTCGGCGAGTCATTGTTGTATCGGTGGTGCTGTATTGCCTGATGCTGCCGCTGCTGGCGACGCTGGCTGATATCCGGTTACTGGCCGCCAGCCTGTTTGTCTTTGGCATGGGGATTGGGCTGGCTGATGTGGCGATGAACGTCCAGGGGACGCTGGTCGAGCAGGCCGCGGATAAGCCCTTAATGTCAGGGTTTCACTGCCTGTGGAGCGTCGGCGGCATTGCCGGGGCCGGTGGGGGCGCGCTGCTGCTCGGGGCAGGGATCAGCCCACAAACGACAACCTTCTGGGCGGTGGCACTGATTGTGTTGGTGACGGCTTGCTCATTTCCGGCCTTACTGACCTCTGGCGGTGAAGACCCGCATCAACCGCCCGACACGGCCAGCCGACCCAATTTTCGCCTGGTGCTGATGGCGATCATGGCGATGATTTGCTTTATGGCTGAAGGTGCCATCCTCGACTGGAGCGGTATTTTCATGACGCAGGATCGCGGCATGGCGGTGGAACACGCCGGCTGGGGCTTCGCAGCCTTTGCAGTCGCGATGTCACTGATGCGCGCGACGGGAGATGCGGTCGTGAAGACGCTTGGCAGACAGCACGTGCTGATTATCGGCGGCATTCTGGGCATCGCAGGGTATCTGATAGTGGTGCTGGTACCCGGCTGGACGATGGCGCTATGCGGCTTTGCTCTCGTGGGTATTGGCGCGGCTAATATTGTCCCGGTGCTGATCACCCTGGCGGGACAGGAGAAAGTGATGCCGGTTCATCGTTCAGTGGCCCTGGTCGCCACGCTCGGTTATCTCGGTGTGCTCGGTGGCCCGGCACTGATTGGCTGGGTGGCGCATCTGACCAATCTTTATGTCGCCTTTGCCCTGGTCGCCGCCGCGTTTATGGTGATCGTGCTGGGTGCTTTTAAACTGAAATACTAAGCGATTCTCTTGCCTTGCACATGAACGCGCAAGGTGGCTATACGCAGATTGACGATGTGATTTCCAAATTCGCACAGAGTTATCATCAGGCGAATGTTAGCCTGCTGATGGCCTCCGTCGAATGATAAAGAGGGGTGCTGGAGGTTATTGATCCTGTCTGCTGCCTGAATTCTTTTTTAATGGGGTTCTACGCCGGAACCCCAGATTTTTCCGGCTGCCAAAACTATACCGAGGTTTTATACTCCGCTTGGGTAACAAATTTACAAATTTTACTGATGATGGCAGGTTCAGGCTTAAGTATTGCGCCTACATGATCTCCAGTTGCCGAAATGAACGCGTATTTTTTTGCTTCGGCCCAGAAATTCAGTTGTCGGTAGTAAACATCTTCCAATCCGGCCCAAAATAATTTAGGAATGTTGATCTGAGTAAGTCGCTCCGAATCATAAAAACCATCGTACGAACTGATTGCATTGAAATATGCACGTACTGCTGGTTCTGTATCAGATGTAATCCAGTCAGTTAATTCAGGAGCAGTAATTTTTGCGTACGCAAAAAAGGTATCAAAATCCAGTTTTCCGTTTGGACCTTCAGGAAGGCCATTTTCAACATCCCATCCACCAATAACCAGTGAAGACAGGATGTTCGGATGGTATTTTACTAATCCTGCAGCCAGCCAGGCGCCCGAAGAATAACCTACTATATGCGCTTGGTTGCATCCTAATGCATTGATTAATAATCTTATGTTTGATGCCTGCTTTTCCTGCTCATAAAGACCAGCTTCAGCTGGCTTATCACTCATTCCATGCCCCAACATATCAGGATATGCTACACAAAATTTGTGGCTAAGAGCCTCAACTAACCCATTAGTGAGCCATGAGTTTCCATCCATCAGCAAGCCATGTAAGAGTACTACAAGAGGACCATTCCCTTTTGTTCGATAATATAAATGACCATTTTTTCCATTCGTATTCATATAATACCTTTAATAATAAAATTTAATTAACTGGTCTAACTCCGGTTGAGAAGTTTTATTCCGTCAGAACGCAGTTGACCATCAGGGGATATATGTCTGTACAGCGTTTTCGGGTTATCCCCAACTCCTGACATAAAGTACTGACTTTTGTCTCGGGCCTCCCCATTGATGCCATTGCCAGTCGCAATTTTATGGGGGTCATTTTGTAAGGCCGCCCGCCTTGCCTCCCACGGGCTCTTGCCGACGCCAGTCCTGCAGTAGTTCGTTCGGCAATCAGTTCGCGCTCAAACTCGGCCAGTGCGGCAAATATACCAAAGACGAGCTTGCCAGCAGCAGTCGTGGTGTCAATAGTCGCACCATGTCCGGTCAGTACCTTCAGCCCTATGCCTAGTCCTGTCAGGTCGTGCACGGTATTGATGAGATGACGAAGATCACGACCAAGTCGGTTCAGTTTCCATACGATCAGAGTGTCACCGGGTCGTAGTGCCTTCAGACAGGCAACCAGTCCGGGGCGATCTTCTCTTTTGCCCGATGCCCGGTCCTCATAAAGGTGAGCTGCATCAACGCCAGCTGCGATCAGCGCATCACGCTGTAAATCATTCGTCTGCGAACCATCCGCTTTTGACACTCGCATATAACCAATTAACATTTTACACCTGTCACATATACGTTCGATTATGTGACACTCTGATTTTGAGGTCACAATCTGTCAATGAAAGTCACATTACCCGTCATTTAAATTATGACACGTAAAGGTGTAATTTTAATGATAATGTGACAATTACGTTTTTAAGGGGTATGCATAAGGATCAGGGATGGCCAATAAAAATAAACTCCTCAGTATTCTTTCGGACGCCGAGCAGGAAGCATTATATGGTATCCCTGATTTCGATGATGCACAGCGGCTGGAGTTTCTGGCTCTGGATGAATCTGAATTGGCACTGGTGAACAATCGTAAAGGGCTTCATGCTCAACTCTTTTGCATTCTGCAAATCGCTTACTTTAAAGCCAAACACCTGTTTTTCCGCTTCGGCTGGGATGATGTTCAGGACGACTTCAAGTTTGTTCTGAGCCGTTATTTCCCGGGAGAGCCACCTCCGGACAAATTTCCTTCTAAGCACGAGCGCTATGCTCAGCGGGAAAATATCTGCGTGCTGTATGGTTATCGACCGTGGTCATCTTCATTGTCTTCACAGCTTGAACAACAGGCCGCTCAGATTGTTCACCGCGATGTGACCCCCGGCTTTGTCGCCACTGAGCTGATTATCTGGCTCAACGCGCATAAAATCATCCGCCCCGGCTACACCACGCTCCAGGAACTGGTGAGCCGGGTTCTTTCTGATGAAAGGCAGCGGCTGGGACGAATTCTGACGGAACAGCTTGATGACGCCACCATTGCTGACCTGGACAAACTGATTGAACGGGATGATACCCTTTCCCGACTTGCGGTCCTCAGACAGGATGCGCGTGACTTTGGCTGGCGTCAGATGGTCCACGAGCGGGAGAAACGGGCCATCCTGGAACCGCTGCATCGCAAGGCCTGCGACATCCTGCCAGCGCTGAATATTTCTCAGCAAAACCTGTTGTACTACGCCAGTCTGGCAAATTTCTATACCGTTTACGATCTCCGCAATCTGAAGCCTGAGCAGACCCGCCTTTATCTGCTGTGTTATGCCTGGATCCGTTATCGCCAGTTCAGCGACAACCTGGTGGATGCGATGTTTTTCCATATGAAACAGCTTGAAGATGAGAGCCGCAGCGTGGCCAAACAACTCATGGCTGACGTGCAGGAAAAACACCGGCGCGAAACATCTAAAATCGGGCGTCTGCTGTCGCTTTATGTTGATGACAGCGTTCCAGACCCCACCACCTTTGGCGAAGTACGCCGTCGGGCCTGGAAAATAATGCCCCCGGAGACACTGAAAACCACCGCACAACGCATGAGTGTGAAACCAGTCAGCAAATTGGCGCTGCAGTGGCAGGCAGTTGACGGTATGACGGCGTTAATCCGGCGTCACCTGAGGCCATTATATCTGTCACTCGACCTCACCAGCGTGGTTCAGGACAGCCCATGGGCTGAAGCGCTGAGCTGGCTCAGAATGGTGTTCAGCAAAAAGCAGACGCTTCCGCAGCGACCACTGACGGAATGCCCGCCGGAAACATTACCGGAACGCCTGCGTCCGTACCTGCTGGAGTTCGGTGAAGATGGCGAGCCCACAGGTCTGAATGCTGGGCGCTATGAGTTCTGGCTCTATCGTCAGATAAGAAAGCGTTTTCAGTCGGGGGAATTCCACCTCAACAACAGTCTCCGGCACCGCCATCTTTCAGATGAACTGGTACCGGAAGGGGAACAGGCCGCGGTGCTGGCTGAAATGAACATCCCCTTTCTGCAGAAGCCAGTTAAAACGCAACTAAAGGCTCTGGAATTCGAACTGCACCGGCAATGGAAAGCGTTTAACCGCGAACTAAAACAGGGGAAACTGAAACATCTGGAATACGATCAAAAAACGCAGAAACTGACCTGGCATAAATCCGTGGTCAGTCGTCATAAGGCACAGGAGAAGCGATTTTACGAGCAACTGCCATTCTGCGATGTAACCGACGTTTTCCGCTTTGTTAACGAGCACTGCCGATTTCTGCCCGCCATGAAACCGCTGCAGCCCCGATATGCCAAAAACGAAGCTGATGCAGACAGCCTGATGGCGGTAATCGTTGCACAGGCGATGAATCATGGTAACCATGTCATGGCGCGAACCAGCGATATTCCGTTTCATGTGCTGGAAACCACGTATGAACAGTACCTTCGGCTGGCATCGCTGCTCATGGCCAATGACTGCATCACCGATGCCATAGAGGCACTGCCGATTTTCCCACTATATTCGTTTGATCCGGGAACGCTTTATGGTGCCGTTGACGGGCAAAAATTCGGCGTTGAACGACCGACAGTAAAAGCCCGGCATTCGCGTAAATACTTCGGCCGTGGTAAAGGCATGGTGGCCTACACGCTGTTATGTAACCACATCCCGATCAACGGATACCTGATTGGCACAAACGACTATGAAGGCCACCATGTCTTTGATATCTGGTACCGCAACACATCAGAGGTAAAACCCACGGCCATAACCGGAGACATGCACAGCATCAATAAAGCCAACTTTGCAATCCTGCACTGGTTTGGCCTGCGCTTTGAACCTCATTTCACCGATCTGAACAGGCAGCTACAGGAGCTGTACTGCACCCGAGACCCATCAGCATATAAGAATTGCCTGATTCAACCCGCCGGACAGATTGACCTGAACCTTATCACCCGTGAAAAAAGCAACCTCGACCGCATTGTCGCCACGCTGGGGCTGAAAGAAATGACGCAGGGAACGCTCATCCGCAAACTGTGTACGTACACAACAACCAACCCGACAAGACAGGCGGTATTTGAATATGACCGGCTGGTTCGCAGTATTTACACGCTAAAGTATCTGCGGGATCCGCAACTGGAACGTAATATCCGTCGTTCTCAGAACCGGGTTGAATCTTATCACCAGCTACGCGCCGCGGTAGCCAAAGTCGGCGGAAAGAAAGAGTTAACCGGGAAAAATGACATTGAAACGGAAATTAGTAATCAGTGTGGGCGGTTGATCTGCAACGCGATCGTTTACTACAACTCTGCGATCCTGTCTCGATTGCTGGAACGACTGGAAACGGAAGATAACACCAAAGGCATTGAGGCTCTGCCCCGGATATCACCTGTAGCCTGGCAGCATATTTTGCTGAACGGGCATTATACCTTCCAGAGCAACAATGAGATTATTGACCTGGATGCGCTGGTTTCCGGGCTGAAACTGAGATGACGGAAAAATCTGGGGTTCCGGCGTAGAACCCCTTAATGAGCTCCGGCTTACAGATTCTGTGGTGTGGAAGCGATCACTGATGCTACAGATATCAGTGTTTAGTCTATTGAATGTATGTTGTAACTATAAACAAAAATTCTGACATCCTCATGTCGCTATTGCACAGAATATTCATTTTCTCCCTGCTGAGATCAAAGAGCATAACGGTCACACTGATTATTATCTCGCGCCCCGCCCTGAGGGCGGCATACACATTTTCTGCGCATCATCATTTTCTGGGGACTTATGAGTAACACGACATTAGCGAATCCGGCACCATTGGGACTGATGGGTTTTGGTATGACAACGGTTCTGCTGAACCTGCACAATATCGGCTTTTTTCCGATGGACGGTATTATCCTCGCCACTGGCATTTTTTACGGCGGGATCGCACAAGTCTTTGCTGGCCTGCTGGAATATAAAAAAGGCAATACCTTCGGTATGACTGCCTTTACCTCTTACGGCTGCTTCTGGCTGACCCTGGTCGCCATTATTCTGATGCCTGAACTGGGCCTGTCAGAGCCCGCCCACCCGCACTTCCTCGGGGCGTTTCTCGGCCTGTGGGGCGTTTTCACTCTGTTTATGTTTTTCGCCACACTGACAGGCAATCGTGTATTGCAATTCGTCTTTCTCAGCCTGACGGTGCTGTTTGTCATGCTGGCCATTGGCCATCTGATTGATAACGCTGCAATCATCCGGTTTGCAGGCGGGACAGGACTGGTCTGTGGTGCCAGCGCGATTTACCTGGCGATGGCCGAAGTGCTTAACGAACAGTTTGGCCGCCCCATCTTACCCCTGGGCGAAAAACAGTAATCCTCCGCCTGCCTGTGTCCCGGGCAGGCGGAAACGGTCATAACCGTTTAGACATATTGTAACCCGTTAACACAAACCCAAGGCTTTCATACAGCTTTTTCGCACGGCTGTTGTTGGCTGCTACACGCAGACCGGTTTCCGTGATGCCTTCCAGGGCCAGCTGCTGGTTAATCACGTCCAGCGCCTGTTTTCCATACCCTTTCCCGCGCCATTCGGGAAGCAGATAGATATCATAAATCCAGGCGATATTTTCGCTGACGCTGATCCAAAGGTAACCCACCGGCGGCTCGGCGCCCTCCGTTGCCGTGATGCACAACAAACGCTGGGGAGGGCTGTTAACGCCCTGGGTCAGGGCCTGGTCAATCAGGGTTGTTGCGCGGCTAAGGGCATCTTCCAGGGAGCAACGCCGCGACTCTGCGAGGTCTCTGCCATACTCTGCAATCACGATCTGACGGTAAGCCGGAAACTCGTCCGCCTGCATGGGTCTTAATATCATCGATTTTTCCCTGAAATGGTCCGATAAACCCTGCGTCAGCCAGTCTGCACGAGGATACGATTAAGGATGATAACGTGATTTCAGGCGAATTCAACGCAGCAACACTGAACGCGCTGGCGCTGATGCAGCGATTGACAGAAGAGATAAGAGAGCCGGGCGCAGGTAGTGCCGGCATCCAGTCAGGGGCACAGACGTGCCCCTGACTGGGGATTAATGACTGAGCTGCGTTGTATAATTCGCTGCCACCCAGCGATAGCCGCTGCCGTCGCGTTTAACGTGTCCCAGCCCCGGGAAGGCAATGTGTGCAGCAGCTACCCAGTTCCCCTCCTGCGCCATCTGCGCCAGTACCGCCTCACGGGTCTGCACGGCTTTTTTCTGGTCAACATCGAAGTGGATTGCCACATGCGGATCGGGCATCTGCACTGATTTTGCATGAATAATGTCGCCCCACAGCACCAGCGCCTGTCCTTCACTCTCCACGCGGTACAGCACGCTACCCGGCGTATGTCCGGGTGCCGGGATGGCCCGTATACCGGCAAATACCGTCGCGGGGGCACTGAACGTGCTCAGACGTCCGGCATCAATGACCGGGCGCAACGTACGTTCAGACTCGGCAAAGGTGTGGGCCTGGCTGGCTGCCACCTTCTTAACGTTGTCGGGCGTCAGCCAGAAATCTGCGTCTTTCTTCTCAACGTAAATCCGGGCATTGGGGAAGGCCAGTTTGCCGCTGCGCGAGACACCGCCGGAGTGGTCGGCATGAATATGTGTCAGCAGCACCGCATTGAGGCTTTCTGCCGGATAGCCTGCCGCCGCCAGATTCTCCAGCAGATGACCGCCATTGTGGCCAAACAGGTCGCCCGCCCCGGCATCCACCAGCACCCGCTGCTGGCCGTTATCAATCACGTATGCATTGATTGAGGTCTCTGCCTGCGGCGTCATGGCATCACTGGCCATACGGTCACGCAGCTGTTGCGGGCTGATGTGAGTCAGTAACTTATCCAGCGGGATGGTGACCGTGCCGTCAGAAACAGCGGTGATGCGCAACTTACCCAGCGTCATGCGGTAAAAGCCCGGCGCCTGGGTATCCGGCGGAACAGATTCGGGTCCGGCCAGCGCCGAAGCGGAGAGAGCCATACCGACCATCATTACCATCGTCTTCATTTTAACCTCGTTAATTCATGTCGTTTTTGCGTGAATGCCAGTATCCTGTCCGCAAAGACATCATTCAAATCGATTAAAATAATGCACACTATCAGAGAAAATGATTTTAGCCGTATCGACCTGAATCTGCTGACGGTGCTGCTGGTTTTGCATCGCGAGGGCAGCGTTTCACGTGCGGCTGAACGCCTGCACCTCGGTCAGCCCGCCGTCAGCGGGGCGCTGGCGCGCCTGCGTACGATGTTTAACGACCCGCTGTTTGTCCGCACGGCAAAAGGGATGTCACCGACGCCGCGCGCCGAGGCACTGGTGGCCTCGTTATTTCCGGTGATGGAAGAGATGCAGCAGGTACTTTTTCAGCCATCGTCCTTTTCACCTGAAACCGATACGCACCGGTTCCGCCTTGGGATGAGCGACTGGGTGGAAGGCTGGCTGATGCCCGGCCTGCTGTCGACGCTGAACCGCCAGGCACCGGGAGTGACCGTGCATACTACTGGCAGCGATCCCTTTCACGATGAGGAGATGGTGCAGCAGGATCGTGTTGACGTGGCGATTTCGGTCGGGCAGGGCGTTCCTGCAGGAACGGTGCGTGAGCCGGTTACGCGTATGGGATTCTGCACGCTGTGGCACCCGCTCCAGTTAGCACTCACTTCGCCCCTGAGCCTTGATGACTATATATCCCATATTCATCTACTGGTTTCCTATCGCGGTGCCAGTCAGAGCCAGATAGACGAGCAACTGGCGCGGCAGAATCTGTCGCGCCGGGTGCGCTATGTGACCCCCCATTTTTCCTCACTGCCGCTGATGTTGAAGCAGATCCCGGCCCTGACCACCGTCCCGCAGGGGCTGGCAGCGGGCTGGATGGAACACTTCGGCCTGCAGAGCAGTGCCGTTCCGGTCAGCGTGCCGTCCTTTACCCTCTCCCTGCTGTGGAATAAGCGCCGCAGCCACGACCCGGCCCTGCTATGGCTGCTGGAAAAACTGCGGGAAAAAATGCGCACTGGCTGATTGACTCGTGCCTGACAGCAAGACGGTAAGTCTGAACGCAAGCGGCCGTCATACCCGTTACCGGTGCTGCTCCGCTATCGCGCGCTTCAGTACGCCGTAAATCCGTGCATCGCTGAGATGCGCCACGTTAAAACGTAAAAATGCACCGGCGGTCTGCGAGACGCTGAAGACATTTCCCGGCGCCAGAATGACTCCCTCTTCGCGGCAGCGCCGGGTCAGTAGCGTGGAATCGACGCCGTCCGGCAGGCGGCACCAGAGATAAAACCCGCCTCGCGGTACCTGCCACGGCACGATACCCAGCGTTGCCAGGCGTTCCACCGCCTCTTTCCGGGCGCGATCCAGCCGCGTTGTCACCTCCTGCAAATGCTTACGATAGCTTCCCCCCGACAGCACCCCGGCAATCAGTTCGCTGGCAAGCGGGCCTGGCCCGCCAAAGTTGGTGGCGATCTGCAGGTTAACCAGCTCATCGATCCACCCGGCCCGGCAGGCAATATAGCCACAGCGCACCGAGGCGGAGAGGGTTTTCGAAAAGCTCCCGGTGCGGATAACGCGATCCAGCCCGTCGGGGATCGCCAGGCGCGGCGAAGGGTCCGGTTCGAAGTCGGCAAAGATATCGTCTTCAATGATCAGCGTATCGTGCAGCGCGGCGGCACTTAACACGCGATAGGCAGTCTGCGCAGAGAGGCAGGCACCCGTCGGATTATGCAACGCGGAGTTAGTGATATACAGACGCGGGCGCTCCGCAGCAAGGACCTGTTCAAAAACCGCGATATCGGGGCCGGTTGGCGTGTAGGGTACGCCAGTGATCTTCACCTGGTGGGCACGCAACAGCGCCTTAAAGTTGAAGTAGCAGGGGTCATCCACCACCACGCTGTCGCCCGGGCGCAGCAGATAGCGACAGAGTAAATCCAGAGCCTGGCTCCCCGACCCGGTCAGCATCAGCTGTTCCATCGAAGCAGACAGCCCTTCCCGTGCAAAACGCGCCAGTATAAGACGCCGCAGTTTGGGCGACCCGTGGGAACTGCCGTAGTCGGTCAGCAGGGGACTGTCGAGCCGGGCAAGCTGCCGCAGCCCTTTGCGCAGTGCCTCATGGGGCATCCAGTCGTCGGGCAGCCAGCCGCAGCCCGGCGTCAGTTCACCCACTGCCGCATCCAGCGACTGGCGGGAGACCCAGAAAGGATCCACATCCCGTGGCTGCCCGATGCGCGTATCAACCAGACTGCGCGCAACCAGCGGGGTGCCAGACACGTAAAAACCGGAACCGCGCCGTGCCCGGATCACCCCTTCTGCTGCCAGCCTCTCATAGGCTTCGACGACCGTAGAAGGTGACACACTCCTGGCGGCAGCAAAGCGGCGCACCGACATCAGCCGGTCACCGGCTGCCAGCGTACCGGTCAGAATACTGCGGCGGATTTCGTCAATCAGTGTTTCGGTAAGCGTCATCGGTATCCCAGCCTGTCAGTGATCAACTGTATGGGAAAGACGCCCCATACAGAACAACTTGATTGTAGGGGTAGTGTATCTTCGAATCCGCCGTTCTGACCTCTACTATCCGTGGGATATACCTGTTTTTATACTTACACGGAGGACTTATGCAGCGCACAACATCAGGGTGGTGGAGTGGACTTTTTGGCGTGATGATTTTTAGCGGCTCCCTGCCGGCTACCCGGGTAGCCATCGGCGGATTTTCACCGCTGTTTCTGACCTCTGCCCGCGCGGTGATTGCCGCACTGGTCGCCGGGGGACTGCTGCTGGCGCTGAGGCAGCGACGTCCCGTGCGCAGCGACAGCGTATCGCTACTGATGGTGGCTGCGGGTGTGGTGGTCGGCTTTCCCTTACTGACGGCCCTGGCCCTGCGTGAGATGACCGCCGCCTGTTCTCTGGTCTTTATCGGCCTGCTGCCGCTTTCCACCGCCATTTTCGCTGTGCTGCGCGGGGGAGAACGGCCAGCGCGGGCCTTCTGGTTTTTCTCCCTGCTGGGCGCCGGGATCGTGACAGGTTTTGCTCTCTCAGCCGGCGGAGGGGGATCGCTGACCGGAAACCTGATGATGGTGGCGGCCATTCTGCTGTGCGGACTGGGCTATGCGGAAGGGGCAGAACTGTCGCGCCGGCTGGGCGGCTGGCAGGTGATCAGCTGGTCGCTGCTGCTGTCGCTACCGGTCATGGTGGTGACGGGCCTGATGACTCTGCCGCACAGCTGGCAGGGGATCAGCGCGCCCGCCTGGTTCAGCCTTGGCTATGTCTCACTGTTCAGTATGCTGATTGGTTTTATTTTCTGGTATCGCGGGCTGGCGCTGGGCGGCATCGCCGGGGTCGGACAGCTCCAGCTGCTACAGCCGTTTTTTGGTCTGTTGCTCTGCGCGCTGTTCCTTCACGAGCCGGTTGCCCTGAGTATGGTGGTCAGCGCGGCGGCAATTATTCTCTGTGTTGCCGGCGCGAAGCGTTTCGCCTGAGCACCCTTCCACAATAATAAGGAGAACGTCACGGTTTTCTGAGCAAAAAAAAACCAGACCGGAGTCTGGTTTTTTTAAGGGTTTATGCTTCGGGGAAGGGCATCGAATTACCCGGTGCTTCCCGGTGAATATGCAGGAAGGTCAGGTGACGCTCATACTGGTCGAGAATGTCATTGATGATCTGCTCTTTGGTGTAGTCCATCAAATCGTTCCCCTGCGTACCCTCCAGCAGGAAGGTTTCCAGACGGAAGTAATCCGATTTGCCACTGCGCGCCCGGTAGGTGAAGGCCGGTACCGAGTAACGCTGAGGCCATATCTGATAGAGGAAGCTCTGCTCATCCGCCATATCAACCAGCAGTTCCAGATGGTTCAGACGCTCATCCTCCACCGCCGGCAGCTCATTCACCTGCACTTTGGCACCACGACGTTCCAGCTCAAGCCCGACTTCTTCCATTGCCGGACGACAGACGTTATCCAGCATTTTGCGGGTGTGGGTCGTTCCCGGATAGTTCATCACGCGTGAAATGCGCTGTTTCCAGTTCAGGCGATCGTCACGCGATACCGCTACCGGTGGCGTGTTCACCGTGGCACTGGCCCGACGATGATCTTCCACCCGCAGCGATTTATACAGACCGGCCATCACAAAGAAGATCACAAAGCTGAACGGCAGTCCCATGATCACCGTGGTCTTCTGCAGCGCCGTCACGCCGTTAACCATCAGCATTCCCAGCGTCAGGACGCCAATGGTGACTGACCAGAAGATACGCAGCCAGTTTGGCGCATCATTGTTGATGTCCGCCAGACGCGAGGTAAAGTTGCCCAGCACCAGGGAACCAGAGTCTGCGGAAGTGACATAGAACAGCAGGCCGGTGATGGTGGCCACTGAGGCGCTGAAAGTAAAGCCAGGATACTGTGCCAGCAGACTGTAGAAGCCGCGCTCCGGGTGCGCCATGGTTTCTTCAGCGAAGGCCATATTGCCGTGAATAATCTCGTATAGGGCGCTGTTACCAAAGATCGACAGCCACAGCAGGGTAAAGATAAATGGAATGGTCAGCGTCCCTACCACAAACTGGCGGATAGTACGGCCGCGGGAAATACGCGCCAGGAACAGGCCAACAAACGGTGACCAGGCGACCCACCAGGCCCAGAAGAACAGCGTCCAGTTGTTCATCCATTCAGTTGGACGATCGAAAGCGAAACTGTTCAGCGTCATGCCCATAAAGCGGTTGATGTAATCCCCGACGTTGAGCACCAGCGCGTTCAGCAGGAAGCTGGTATCACCGACGAACAGCACAAACAGGATCAGACCAAAGGCCAGCAGCACGTTGAGCTCTGACAGGAAGCGAATGCCCTTATTCACGCCAGAGGTGACCGAGATAGTGGCCATGATGACCGACAGCACGATCAGCCCGGCCTGCGCCGTCAGCCCTTCCGGTACATCAAACAGCACCTTCAGGCCATAGTTCAACTGCACAACGCCGATGCCCAATGTGGTGGCAATACCAAAAATCGTCCCGAGTACGGCGGCGATGTCCACGGTATGACCGATTGGCCCGTTGATACGTTTACCGAAAATAGGGTACAGGGCCGAACGAATGGTCAGAGGCAGGCCGTAGCGGTAGCTGAAGTAACCCAGGGCGATGCCCATCAGGGCATACATGGACCAGCCGGTCAGACCGTAGTGGAACAGCGTCCAGACCATCGCCTGACGCGCGGCTTCCATCGTCTGTCCCTGGCCCTCTGGCGGCATCATATACTGTGTGACCGGCTCGGCGACCGAGAAGAACATCAGATCGATACCGATACCGGCAGCAAACAGCATGGCTGCCCAGCTCATCAGGCTGAACTCGGGCTTGGACTGCTCAGGGCCGAGCTTAATGGAACCAAAGCGGGAACAGGCCATAAAGATAACGAACACGATGTACAGCGTGGCGGCCAGCAGGTAATACCAGCCGAAGGTGTTGGATACCCAGTCTAGGGTACGATTGATCCAGCGATCGGAAAAATCAGTGAACAGAATAGTCGTCATGGAGAACAGCAGAATCAGTACTGCTGAGGTGTAGAAAACCACGGGGTTGATACGATCTTTTTGAGGCTTTCCTGGTATTTCAGTCGTCGGCATAATGTCTCCGCAAAAAATGATCAGGGAAAGAACCTGAAGTCCGCTCTGCGAAGCGCGCATTAGCGCATACTGGGTAAAATCCGCCGTATATCCGCTAATTACACTGGGAGAACCATCAGGATGAATATTAGTGTAATTTATTGATTAATCGTTATAACTCTTGACTCAAATCGCCTCCGGAAAGTAAATTTTGTGTAAACAGAAGCACGAATGATAGTTTTTATTGATTGAGCATTCAATTAAAAAAAATTTCAGCGTCTCAAAATGCCGTCTTTTTCCCCATTAAAACCGCATATCGCTTGACGATTCCCACCCGGTAAAATACAACTGGTTCCTGTCAGGGGAGTCTCGCCAGAGAGACTGAGAGGCTAATGAGCGATTTATCGCGGCGTAGCGACCCTTAGAACCTGACCCAGTTGATACTGGCGTAGGAAGACGCGTACCCTGATGACGGGCCAGCCGGCCACCCAGCGTACCCGCGCGCAGGCCTGTGTTTATTCCGCCTCCGCCTTTTTCCTTATCCTTATCACGGGTCTCATCAAGTTTTGAGAGGCTAACGTGACGCTATTGGTAACACCCCTTCTCCCTGTCAGGATCCTTACCTCATGAGCCGCTGGTCTGTGATCGGTGACGGCGTGGCCGGGCTGTGCATCGCCACGATGCTGGCAGAGCACGGCCAGGCCGTGGAGGTGATCACTTCACCGCAGCATGATGCGGCATCCCACTGGGCAGGCGGAATGCTGGCCCCCTGGTGCGAAGGCGAAAGCGCCCCGGCGGAGGTTGTTGAGCTGGGCCAGCGGTCTGCCCCGTGGTGGGCTGCGCGTGTCAAAGGCGTGGAGCATCAGGGCACCCTGGTGGTCGCTCCCCCGCGCGACGCGCCTGAACTCACCCGTTTTTCGCGCATGACGCACGCCCATCAGTGGGTGGAACCGGTCACGCTGGAACCCGCCCTGGAAGGGCGCTTTGCCCGCGGGCTGTTCTTTGCCGGCGAGGCCCATCTCGACCCGCGCAGCGCGCTGCAGCAGCTGCGGGCCAGCCTGCTTCAACACGGCGTTGACTTCCATCAGGACAAGCCCGGCGGCACGGTTATTGACTGCCGGGGGATCCACGCTGCCCACGACCAGCCGGGACTGCGCGCCGTTCGCGGTGAAATGCTGATCCTGCACAGCGATGAGGTGCACTTCTCCCGGCCCGTCCGCTTGCTCCATCCCCGCTTTCCCTGTTACCTCGTTCCGCGCACGGGGGGGCGCTTTATGCTGGGGGCGACCATGGTGGAAAGCCATGATGACAGCCCCATTAGCGCCCGCGCCATGATGGAGCTGTTAAGTGCCGCTTACGCCATCCACCCGGCACTGGCCGAAGCCAGAGTGCTGGAAAGCGGCACCGGGCTGCGACCGGCTTACGCTGATAATGTCCCTGCCATTCATCGCCATAACGGCGTCTGGTCCGTTAACGGCATGTACCGGCACGGCTTTCTTCTCGCGCCAGTGATGGCGGAAAACCTGATGCAGCAACTGATACAGGAAAACCTGATATGAAAATTCAGCTTAACGGCCAGCCGGTCGATACTGCCGCCCGCACCCTGGCGGAATTGCTGCGCGAACAACAGATTGACGCAGGCTGTGTCGCCAGCGCGTTAAATGGACAGTTCGTGCCCCGCGCCCGCTATGAAACGCAGCCGATCACACCAGGCTGTGAACTCGAAGTCCTGTCACCCATGCAGGGAGGATAAACGATGTTTTACGGTTTTGTACCCCAGTCACGTTTTCTGCTCGGTACCGCCGGGTACCCCTCTCCGGCGATCCTGCAGCAGGCGCTTGCGGCCTCCGGCAGTGAAATTATCACCGTCAGTCTGCGCCGTGAAGGCAGCCACGGTACCGCCTTTCGTGAGCTGCTGACCGGGCTGAATAAGCGGGTTCTGCCGAACACGGCGGGCTGTCACAGCGTGAAGGAGGCCGTCACCACGGCCCATATGGCGCGTGAGCTGTTTGATACGCGGTGGATCAAGCTGGAGGTGATCGGTCATGCCGATACGCTGCAACCCGACCCGTTCGCCCTGGTGGAGGCAGCGCGTATCCTTTGCGCTGACGGATTTCAGGTGTTTCCCTACACCACAGAAGACCTGATTCTGGGTGAAAAACTGATCGAAGCAGGCTGTGAACTGCTGATGCCGTGGGGCGCGCCAATCGGGTCCGGTCAGGGGCTGCGTAACAGAGAAGGGCTGCGCTCAATGCGCGCCTGGTTTAAAGATATTCCGCTGATTATCGACGCCGGGATTGGTGCACCCAGTCAGGCGGCTGAGGCTATGGAGATGGGTTTCGACGGTATTTTGCTGAATACCGCTGTTGCCAAAGCGCAGGATCCGGTTCGAATGGCAGGGGCCTTTGCTGCTGCCATACAGGCCGGACGGGATGCCCGGCAGGCCGGTCTGGTCGAACGTCGCGATATGGCCAGCGCCTCGACGCCGATTTTTGGTATGGCGCAGTTTCACTCAAGGGAGCCGTAGCCGATGAGTCGCTATCAACGACAGTCAATGTTACCGGAAATCGGCGATGCGGGGCAGCAGGCCCTGCACCATGCGCGGGTACTGGTAGTGGGCGCGGGCGGACTGGGTGCCACGCTGCTGCCGCTGCTGGCCGGGGCCGGTGTCGGTTACCTGCGGATTTATGACGGCGATCGGGTGGAGGAACACAATCTTCATCGCCAGACGCTCTTCGGGATGGGGGACATTGGCAATCTGAAAGCAGTCTGCGCGCAGCAGGCCCTTTACAGGCGTAACCCCGAGTGTGTCGTGGATGCACGGCCACTGGCGCTGAGTGCAAGCCGGGTCGCCGAGGCGCTGGAGGGCATTGATCTGGCTATTGATGCCGCCGATAACTTCGCCGTCACTTATCTGCTCTCCGACACCTGCCTGCCGCGTCGCATTCCGCTGGTCAGCGCCTCTGTGCTGGGACGGCAGGGCTACGTGGGGGGCTTCTGCGGCGGAGCACCCGGCTACCGTGCACTTTTCCCGCAGTTGCCAGGCAGCGCAGCGAACTGCAATACCGCCGGGGTCATGGGGCCGGCGGTGGCGACGCTGGGCGCGCTTCAGGCTCAGATGGCACTCAGTATCCTGCTCGGATTTTCACCCTCACCGCTTGGCTGCCTGATTAACTGTGATTTCAGTTCGTGGCACTTCCGGCAGTTTCGCTTTGACGGCGCAGATGAGCCAGACAGACCCGGCGTCCCCTTTATTGACAGGCCGTTGCTGACCAGCAGCGATTATATTGTAGAACTGCGCAGCGAAGAGGAAGCCCCTCGCAGTATCAGCGATCGCGCTGTGCGCATTCTGCCAGAGCAGATCGACCGCTGGCAACCACCAGCCGACCGCCGGATTGTGCTGGTATGTGCCACCGGTATTCGTGCGGCAAAAGCAGCGATGGCGTTGGAACAGCGGGGCTTCACACAGCTGGCGATTATTGCTGCAAATCGTTAGGAAAAAAGGGCGATTAACTGTAATTTTCATACAAAAAATCGCCACCCGACCTGAGTGGGGACCACTGGAAAAAGGTGCTGGATTGAATGCGAACAACGCCAGCGCGCCGGAGGTGAGTGAGCACAGCCTGACCCTTATACCGCGTCAAGCCTGATATTGCGGCCCGGATAAAAGTAAGGGATGACAACAAATATTGTTATGTTATAACATAACAATATTGATTTTCAGGTAGCCTGCTGGGGGGCCTGAAACGCGTTGTCAACGTCTGAGAGGATACCTGTATGTCAGAAAACACCAAGATAGCCATAAACGACAGCCGCCTGCCCGTTACGGTGCTGTCGGGTTTCCTGGGAGCCGGTAAAACCACGCTGCTCAATCACATACTGAACAACCGCGAAGGCCGCCGGGTGGCGGTGATCGTTAATGACATGTCAGAAGTGAACATAGACGCGTCACTGGTCCGTGACGGTGGGGCTGCACTGTCGCGTACCGACGAAAAACTGGTCGAAATGAGCAACGGCTGCATCTGCTGTACGCTGCGGGAGGATCTGCTGTTGGAGGTCAATCGTCTGGCACGTGAAGGCCGCTTCGACCAGCTGGTGATCGAATCAACCGGGATTTCCGAGCCGTTGCCGGTGGCGGAAACCTTTACCTTCGAGGACGATAGCGGAGAAAGCCTTTCAGCCGTGGCGCGGCTGGACACCATGGTCACGGTCGTTGACGGCTATAATTTCCTGCGGGATTACACCTCCCGCGACAGTATCCGCTCGCGCGGCGAGTCACTGGGAGAGAAGGATGAACGTTCAGTGGTCGATCTGCTTATCGAACAGATCGAGTTCTGCGATGTGCTGGTGCTGAACAAAACCGATTTAATTGGCCATGAAGACCGTGCGCGACTGATCGCCATCCTCCATGGCCTGAACCCCCGCGCACGTATTGAAACCACCCGCTTTGGCCAGGTCCCGCTGAACAACGTGCTGAATACGGGCCTGTTTGACTTTGCTGAAGCGGCCCAGGCGCCTGGCTGGATGCAGGAGTTGCGCGGCAGCCACGTAGCGGAAACCGAAGAGTATGGTATCAGCCACTTTGTCTGGCGGGCACGCCGCCCGTTTCATCCTGAACGTTTCTGGGCGTTATTCTCCGGATCGCTGCCCGGAGTGGTGCGCTCAAAAGGTTATTTCTGGCTGGCTTCCAGGCCAGGCTACGCAGGCAACTGGTCACAGGCCGGGGGCGTGGCACGTCAGGAGCTGGCGGGAGCCTGGTGGGCCAGCGTACCGCGTGAACGCTGGCCACAGGATGACGAATCTCTGCTGGAAATCATGCGGAACTGGCAGGATGGCATCGGAGATGCACGTCAGGAGCTGGTATTTATAGGCATGGAGATGGATGAAAACACGCTGCGCCAGCGCCTCAACCACGCACTGCTCACCGACAGTGAAATGGCAGAAGGTCCGCAACGGTGGACCAGTTTTAATGATCCGGTGCCGGGCTGGTTTGACTGATCGGATCAGGACAGGGAGGACGGCATACCGGGTTTATTTGCATCTGTCCTCTCTGCTCAGTATCGTGTGCGCAATTTCCCAAGACTCGCCGGACTTAACCATGACTACTCACGCTGCGAAAGATCCTCTGCATGGCCTGACCCTCGAAGCACTGTTAATCAAACTGGAGGCGCGGTATGGCTGGGAGGAACTGGCGAAGCGCGTCAATATTAACTGTTTCAAGAGCGACCCCAGCATTAAATCGAGCCTGAAATTTCTGCGCCGCACCCCGTGGGCACGCAAAGAGGTTGAAGATCTCTATATCGCCTCACTGGAGGACGAAGTCAGGGGCCAGGCAGCGCCGCTGGCCGATGACCCCTGGGCCAGCTGGCAGGGGAAAAAGTAACGCACTGGCTCTGCGCGTAGTTGGCGCGTGGCGTATTCAGGCATACCCGCTCTCTTATCGCTGTTCTATTCTGGCTGGCGGTGGGCAGGAAAATCACCCTTCCTCCCCATAAACGCCGCGGCAGCGGGTGAAAGCTGGCGATGCGCCAGCACCAGATCAAAGCGGGCATCCACATCCGGGAGAGGGTAGTAACGGATCCTGTCTGCCAGAAAATGGCTCATGCTCTGTGGAGCAAGGGTCACACCCGCACCGACCGCCACCAGGGAAAGCACGGCGTGCATGCCGAAGGCCTCCTGTGCCACGTCAGGAACAAATCCCGCCTTCGCGCACAGGCGGATCACCTGCAGATGAAACCCCCGGCCCTCCAGGCGCGGCCATAAAATAAAAGGCTCGTCGGCCAGCGCGGCAAGCGTCAGTTCTGACCGCCTGCCGAGAGGGTGATCCTGTGGTACAGCGATGCACAGGGCATCGCTGTCGAAGGGCGTCAGGCTGATGTCATCGGCGCTGGCCACCGGGGGGATCACGACCCCCACATCCAGCTCCTCTTCACGTAAAGCGATAATTTGTGCCGCCGTTGTGGCTTCGCGCAGTTCCAGACGCACCTGCGGGTGTGTCAGGCGGAACTGGCGAATCACGTCCGGTAAACAACCGTAAAGCGCACTGCCCACATAACCCAGTCGCACAATGCCGGTTCGCCCGGCCGCCACATCACGGGTCAGGATGACGGCCTGCTCTCTTTGCTGCAGCTGGAGATAAGCCTGAGCCAGAAAGGTTTTCCCGGCGGGCGTTAAGCCCAGCACACGGTTACCACGTTCAATCAGGATCACATCAAGATCGTGCTCCAGTTTCTGTATGGCACTGGTCAGCGGAGGCTGTGACATATTCAGCCGCTTTGCCGCCCGGTGAAAATGCAACTCCTCTGCCACCGCGACAAACTGCTCCATCGCACGTAGCGTGATCGCTGAAGTATTACCCGTCCCCATCTCATCCCCCTCACGCCGATACGATATAAAAAATCTATCACAAACGCCGGTAAAGAGTATTTTTAATATCGCAGCAGCCCTCCCATACTTCCCCTCAGAGGTTTAACGTTGAGGAGAGAGAGAATGAATTTTAACAGTAGTACGGTGCTGATCACGGGAGGAGGGCGCGGACTGGGCCTGGCCTATGCCCGCCTTCTGGGCCAACTGGGCGCAACGGTACTGATTCAGGATAATGGTGCCGCCAGCGATGGGGAGAGCGTCGATCCGCAGGTTGTGGAAGACGCCGCCGCCACGCTCCGGTCGGAAGGGTTAACGGTGCGGGCGATAGCGGGCGATATCAGCACCCGGGAGGGCTGTTATGCTCTCTTCAACCGCGCGGAAGCCCTGGCGGGACAGGTTAACACGCTGATTCACAGTGCGGGCTGGGTGGCGTATCAGCCGGTGGAAGCTATCGGGGATGCAGCCTTCGACAGGATGATGACCATTGCTGCAAAGGCACCGCTCTGGCTGGCACAGGCTGCCTGGCCAGGGATGAAAGCCGCAGGCTATGGGCGGATCGTCGTGACCACTTCCTGCCGGGCGCTTTATCCGCAGTATGTGCAGCACGGACTGACAGCTTACGCGGCGTCACGCATGGCGGTCGTTGGCATTATGCACGTGCTGGCCGCCGAGGGCGCAGAATCGGGGATCGTGGTGAATGCCGTGTCTCCCGTGGCGAAAACGCGGATGTGGGGAGTGGACGGCGAACCGGGTGATCTGCGGCCCGCAGACGTCGCGCCCGGCGTGGCATTTCTGGCTTCCCCAGCCTGTCGCGAGGGTGGCTGGATACTGCGGGCGGCTAACGGCCAGTTTCATGCCACACGCGCAGCAGAAGCCAGTGGTGTACATTATCCTTACGATCTGCGCGCAGTGCATGCCGCCACGCCAGACGCTATTGCCGCAAACTGGGCGCAGATTGCCGTGCATCATCCAGAGCCGCGCGGATGAATGCGGTATCTGTCGCCGTGGCAGGCGAGTCGCTTCTCGGGGAATCCCCGATCTGGCACCGTGCCGATCGGCAGGTCATCTGGGTCGATACCCAGGGCGGCGTTCTCCATCGCTTTGATCCGCTGACCGGTCACCACCGGACGCTGACCCTACCCGCTCCGCTGGCGTTTGTCAGAGAAGCGCCGGACGGCGGGCTGGTCATCGGTACAGGCTGCCACATTGAGCGGATTGACCGCGCAGGCCGCAGACAGCGTATCGCCACCGCCCCCCACGCGCAGCCAGGTTACCGCTTCAACGATGCCTGTTTTGATGCCTGCGGTCGTCTCTGGGTCGGTCTGATCAATAACGCGCTGACAGCGGGTTCAGGCTATCTGTATTGCCTGTCACCGGACGGGCGCTGGCAAACGATCGAGGATGGTTTTACCCTGATCAACGGCCTCGCCTGGCGGGATGACCAGCGGATGTTGTATATCACGGACTCCCTCGCCAGCACGATTTATGCCTGTCCCCGCGATCCCCTGACCGGGCGGATGGGTATCTGCAAGCCGCTGGTTACCTTCGCGCGTCAGTATGGCAAACCGGACGGGCTGGTGGTCGATCGCGAGGGTTATCTGATTAGCGTGCTTTTTGACGGGGCGGCTGTTGCCCGTATCTCGCCCGATGGTGAAACAGTTCGCTGGCTGCCCCTTCCTGTGCCGCGCCCGACCAGCTGCACCTTTGATGGCAGCGGAACAACCTTATACATGACCTCCGCCCGGCTGGGCCTGTCTGCCCGTCAGCTCGCTCTCGCGCCCTGGTCAGGATCGTTGCTCAAAGTCGAATACGCCGTCGGGGATTTTCTGGAAAACATCGGTGATGTTATTACCCAAAACCGTTAATTTAACTTACTATATCGCCTTACTTTTTCGCCTTTATTTTCTGTCAGACTTCACCCCCTGACAGTTTTACTCTGGTCAGAACATTCGTTTTTCATCTGAACATGCCGCCCGACGGTAACGGCGACATATCAGGCTGGAAAACAACGAGGCATACGCTGATGTTTTCTCGCTTTTTTATCTATCGCCCGGTTTTTGCGTGGGTCATTTCCATTCTTATCATGCTGCTCGGTGCGCTGGCCATCTCGCAGCTCCCCGTGGAACAGTATCCCGACGTTGCTCCGCCGTCGGTCAGCATCAGCGCCACCTACACCGGTGCCTCTGCCGAAACACTGGAAAACAGCGTTACCCAGATCCTCGAACAACAGCTGACCGGGCTGGATAACCTGCTTTACTTCACCTCCAGCAGCAGCTCACAGGGCAACGTCAGCGTTGATGTCACCTTCAGCCAGGGCACCGACCCGGACACGGCGCAGGTACAGGTGCAGAATAAGGTGCAGCAGGCGCTGTCGCGGCTGCCAACAGAGGTTCAGCAGCTGGGCGTCACCGTCACCAAGTCCCAGTCTAACTTCCTGCTGGTGATGGGCCTGTATGATACAACCGATAAAAGCAGCAGTTCAGATATCGGCGACTGGCTGGTCAGCAATATGCAGGAACCTCTGGCGCGCGCAGAGGGCGTCGGCGATATTCAGGTCTTTGGCGGTCAGTATGCAATGCGCATCTGGCTGGACCCGGCCAAACTTTACTCTTATGCCTTACAGCCTTCGGATGTAGCCGCCGCCATCCGGGCGCAGAACGTCCAGATTTCCGCCGGCAAGATCGGCGGACTGCCGTCACCTGACAATCAGCAACTGACGGCCACCGTGCGCGCGCAGTCGCGCCTGCAGACCCCGGAGCAGTTTCGCAATATCATCGTTAAAAGCGACCGTAGCGGGGCCATCGTGCGCGTCGGCGACGTTGCCCGGGTCGAACTCGGCAGCGAATCTTATGATATGAGCACCCGCCTGAACGGTCATCCTGCGGCCGGGGTGGGGGTGATGCTGGCACCGGGCGCAAACGCGCTGGACACGGCGAAGCGGGTAAAGGCCACCATCGCAGAGTATCGTCACTCCATGCCGGACGGGTATGAAGTCTCGTATGCCCTGGACAGCACCGACTTTATCAAAATCTCCATTGAGGACGTGGTGATCACCCTGATTGAAGCAATCGCGCTGGTCGTGGTGGTGATGTACCTCTTTTTACAGAATATCCGCGCCACGCTGATCCCCGCACTGGCGGTCCCCGTCGTGCTGCTGGGCACCTTCGGCGTACTGGCCGTTATGGGCTACACCATCAATACACTGACGCTGTTTGCCATGGTGCTGGCCATTGGTCTGCTGGTGGATGATGCGATAGTGGTGGTGGAAAACGTCGAGCGCATCATGCACGACGAGGGACTCCCTGCCCGGGAAGCCACTGAAAAATCGATGAAGGAAATTTCAGGTGCCCTCGTGGCTATTGCCCTCGTGCTGTCAGCGGTATTCCTGCCGATGGCCTTTTTCGCCGGCTCAACCGGCGTCATTTACCGTCAGTTTTCCGTCACCATCATTGCCGCCATGACCTTTTCCGTGGTGGTGGCCCTGACCCTGACGCCAGCCTTGTGCGGCATGCTTCTGCGGCCCGTCACACCTCATCGCCGTGGCTTCTTCGGGGGCTTTAACCGGCTGTATGCCGCGACCGAACGAAAATACCGCCACAAGGTGCTGGGCACGCTGCGTCGCCCGGTGATGATGGTGGTGCTGTACGGTGCCATGGGGCTGATACTCTTTGTGGTGTTCACCCGTCTGCCGGGCAGTTTCCTGCCTAATGAGGATCAGGGAAGCGTCATGCTGCAGGCAACGCTGCCAGCCGGAGCCACCAGCAGCCGCACGGAGGCGGTTAACCAGCAAATTGTCGACTGGTTCCTGAAGGAGGAGAAAGACAATGTTGAGGTGGTCTTTACCATCAATGGCTTTAACTTCAGCGGGGCTGCACAGAACGCGGGTATGGCCTTTATCAAGCTGAAAAACTGGGATCAGCGTCCGGGGGCGGAGAACTCCGCTGAAGCCATCGCCGCACGCGCGACGGCCGCACTGTCAGGCATCCGTGATGCCCAGATCTTCGCCCTCACACCCCCCTCGGTGCCGGGCCTCGGGCAAAACAGCGGGTTCACCTATGAGCTGCTGGCCAGCGGGGGAACGCCGCGCAGCCAGCTGGAAACCCTGCGTGATACGCTGCTGGAAAAAGCCAGCCATCGCCCGGAGATGGCGGCGGTGCGCAGTAACGTTCTGCCACAGATGCCTCAGCTGCAGGTGGATATAGATATCAATAAGGCCGTGGTGCTGGGCCTGGCACCCGCCGATATTACCGACACGCTGACCGGGGCCTGGGGGGGGGCCTACATCAATGACTTTATCGATCGCGATCGCGTGAAGCGCGTCTATATGCAGGGCGACGCACCCTTCCGCTCCGCACCGGGCGACCTGGATAAATGGTTTATCCGCAATGCCGACAGCGGCATGACGCCGTTTTCCGCGTTTGCCACCACCCGCTGGACGGTCGGACCGGAAAGCCTAAACCGCTACAACGGTTCTGCCGCCTTTGAGATTCAGGGACAGAACGCAGAGGGGTACAGCTCGGGCGAGGCGATGGCTGCGCTGGAGGCGCTGCAGGAACAACTACCGCCCGGCACGACGGGTGCATGGAGCGGTCTCTCCCTGCAGGAAAAACAGGCCGGAGGGCAGTCCACTGCCCTGTATGCGATTTCGATTCTGATTGTTTTCCTGTGTCTGGCCGCCCTGTATGAAAGCTGGGCAGTACCGTTCTCCGTCCTGCTGACGGTTCCGCTGGGCGTGCTCGGCACCGTACTGGCCGTCTCGCTGCGGGGGCTGAATAACGATATTTACTTCCAGGTCGCTCTGCTGACCACCGTCGGGCTGACCTCGAAAAACGCTATTCTGATTATCGAATTTGCCGAAGAAGCGGTCAGGCAGGGACGATCACTCAGCGCCGCTGCGCTGCAGGCCGCGCGGTCACGCCTGCGGCCGATTATGATGACCTCACTGGCCTTTATGGCCGGCGTGGTGCCACTGGCGGTGGCTACCGGAGCGGGGGCCAACAGCCGCATTGCCATCGGTACGGGGATTATCGGCGGAACGCTGGCCGGCACCGTGCTGGCGCTGTTCTTTGTTCCGCTGTTCTTTGTGCTGGTGAAGCGTTATCTCACCGCGCATCGCCGATCCAGCTGATGCAACGTCGCGGAAGACAGGCCGCTATGGCTAACGGCTTAACAGGATCCAGCGCCGTCCGGCCAGTACGGTCAGCACCACAATGGTGACGCCCGCCGCCAGGTGCAGGGTGAAGTCCAGCCGGTGCAGATGAACCTCATGACACAGCGAGAGGAGCATTGATGACATAAAAGCAATGCCCGCCCCGGCCAGCGCCAGGCTCTGCCCGGGGCGCAGCGAGCGGGTGCGGGACAGGCAGGCAATAGAGATGGCGATCATCGGCAGGCTGGCGCTGAGCATAAACAGATAACAGTGTATGCCTTCCCCCCAGTGCCCGGCGCCCGCCGGTGGCGAGGCCGGTGCACTGTTCAGCAGGTTAATGACCAGCCAGACAGCAGCCAGCAGCGCACACCACTTCAGTCCGGACGCCTGACGACCGGCGATGCTGACGGTAAAGGCCGCGGCCATCGCGCCCGTGCCCGTGGCCAGCGACAGCAGCAGGGTGATCAGCGCCAGCCAGGATCCCGGCTGAGACCAGTCGGTAAACCGGCTGTGCAATGCCCAGCTGGTCAGCATGCCGCAGGGCAGCACGGCGGCCGCCCATACGACCACGCGCCAGGCCGTCGGCCAGGTGCGCGTGACCGGGCTGACAGTCTGACTGAGTTCGTCGATCAGTTGGTCATGATTTCTCATCATTCCCCCGTCCATATTTACGCAGATTGAGCATGGCGCGATGTAACAGTGACTTCACCGCAGAGACCGACAGATGGCTGGCCGCCGCCGTCTGCGCCAGACTTTGTTCACGCAGATGCACCGACTCCACCATCTCGCGCTGGCGCAACGGCAGCGCGCCCAGATAGCCGGTAAGCTCGTCATAAACGACACTTTCGTCCCCGCCGTCGGCCGCCTGGCGCAACAGGGCGTCATCATCCTGAACCTCCGGACGGCGGCCGCGCTGCCGCAGCGCATCAATCGCCCGCGCCGAGGTGATTGCAGCCACCCAGGGCAGAATGGGGCGCTGCGGATCGTAGGTATGACGTACGCGATGGATCGCCAGCAGGGCCTCCTGTACCACATCTTCCAGCAGGGCGTCATCGCTGATTTTTTTGCGTGCAAAGGCCCGGATGGCAGGCACCATCGCTTTCAGCAGCTGGTTATAGGCTGCCTTGTCACCCGCCTGCGCCTGCGCCATCAGACGCGGCCATTCCCGTGCGCGGGTATCAGTGCCTGCCATACATGCTCCTGGCAGTCACGACAGTCAGAGGGCAGTCAGGGGGATGTTGCAACAGCGTTCGCTCATCGGTTCATTCACGTTTTCTTCCCCTTGTCTGCGGCATGTTCGAGCGCAGAGATCACGATGCGCGGCGTCAGCACCTGCGGCAGCACCACCGGTTTACCGCCGTCGGCGGGGTAAACCACGTAAAGTGGCAGACCGCCCCGGCCGAAATCACTGAGTGCCTGTTCCACATCGGGATTGTACTTAGTGGAATCCGCCACCATATAGAGGGTGTTGGTTCGCGCCATCGCGGCTTTCACCGCCTGCGTTGATAACGAGGTGCGATCGTTCACCTGACAGGTGATGCACCAGGAGGCGGTAAAATTCACCAGTATCGGTTTCCCCTGACCTTTGATCGCGTCAACATTCTGCGGGGACCAGGCGACCGCAGCCGCCGCGTCCGAAGCCTCAGCCGCCTCCGGCTGGCCGGAAAACGTCGTCAGGCTGGCCAGTGGGGGCACCATGATCAGCACGAACAGCGCCGTAGCAAGATGCTGAGGCCAGTGGCGCCGCCCCATCATGCGGCGTTTCTGTGCGATGCCATACAGCCAGGCGGCAAAGCTCAATACGATGCAACAGGCAAGGATCAGCGCCAACGCCCCCGAGCCAGCCTGACGTTCCAGCACCCAGATCAGCCAGGCGACCGCGCCCAGCATCGGGAACGCCAGCGCGTGTTTCAGCGTCACCATCCACGCTCCGGGAGCCGGTAAGATACGCGCCAGCAGCGGGAAGAAAGCGATCAGGGTAAACGGCGCGGCAAAGCCCAGTGCCAGGGCGATAAAGATCACCAGACTCACCAGCGGCGGCTGGGTCAGCGCATAGCCGACGGCACTGGCCATAAACGGTGCGCTACAGGGCGTCGCAACGATAATCGCCAGCGCCCCGGTGAGCGCCGAGCCAGTCAGACCACTGCGTCCGCCGCCCACTTCCCCCACCCGCTGCGCTGCGAGCCCGACCTCAAACAGCCCAAACAGATTAAGGGCCGAGGCAAGCATCACGAGAATGAGCAGAGCGATCACCAGCGGTGACTGAAGCTGGAAGCCCCAGCCGACGGCCGATCCTCCGGCACGGGCCAGCAGCAGCACGCCCACCAGCAGCAGCATGGTCACCACCACGCCGCCGAGAAACGCCAGACCTTCTGCCCGTGCCCGGGCAGGCCGATCGTGATGGCGGAGCATACTCAGCGCTTTAAGGGAAATCACCGGAAATACACACGGCATCAGATTGAGAATAAGGCCGCCAAGAAAGGCGGCAGCAAGGGCAGTCAGCATAGCGTTACCTGCTTTAAATCGGGACGTTACGCCGGATTGGCCTGGCGATATTTTTTCACGGCATCCATGGCTTTCTGGATATGTGCATCCGGGTTTTTATCGGTATAACTCAGCAGGATTTTGCCGTCCGGCGCAATCACGTACGACGTACGATCCGACAAAGTCTGCCCCTTCATCTGCATGGTACTCTGGTACTCTGCAGCCACTTTAGCCCCCGGATCGGCGGCGACCGTGAACTTGTCCCGGCACTCCAGCTGGGAGAACTTCTCAATCTGATCCACATTCCCGGCGGTCACGCCGATAACGGTTGCGCCCTGCTTGCTAAACGCATCGGTGGCTTCGGCAAAGTCATGGGCTTCCAGCGTGCAGCCCGCGCTGAAGGCGGCCGGGAAGAAGTACAGCACTACCGGGCCTTTCTTCAGGGCCTGCTGCAGCGAGAAGGTGGTCGGCTTACCGGCCAGCGCCGCCTTCAGCTGAAAGTCAGGGGCGTTTGCACCGACCGGCAGAGCGGCAAAGGCAGACGTGACGGGCAGCGCCAGCCCGAGAAGGGCGGTGACAGCCAGCGTGCAGAGGGTTCTTTTCATACGCATAAGTAGTTCTCCAGTGTGAGGCAGGCGACAGCGCCCTGATAACCTTAATCACAGTTTCGTCCGGGGCAGGGCAAAGGTTGCGGTTGCGGGAAAATATTTTTTTCCCTGCCCGCCAGCCCCTATTTCAACATCCGTTTAAGGGTGTCATCGATGCGCTGCTGAATCGTGCGTAACGTCTCCGGGGTGATCTGCCCGGGAAACATTTCGCCGGCCAGCCGGGTAAACCCGGACGCTACCTCACAGTGGCGCTCTATCACCTCCCCGGCCTGTGAAGCGGTCAGTTCAGCCTCCTGCTGCCCCAGCGCTAAAAGGTGTTCACGGCCAATATCCAGCGCTTCCCCCATTACATCCATCTGATGATAGCCGCCCGGCCCTTCACACCAGGTGACATCATACGCCGGTGCCAGCTGCCACTGACCCGGGGCAGACATCAGATAGGCAAAGTTTTTCGGATGATCGTCGCGATTATTGAACACCACGTTGAACACCACCCGTTCAAACGCCAGCGCCTTCTGCCGGACATCATGGGTACACAGCCAGGTGGCACGAAGAAAATTCGTGTAGTCCAGCGCCCCTGGCGTCTGGTAGTTTGCCCCGGTGAACGCCGCAAGACTCTGCATCGGCACCCGCATGCCGTTCTGCCGGTCAAAACGCCGTGAGGCAAACGCAGCCTGGCCATTGGGCAGGGCAAACCAGGCGGTCTCTGGCGTGCTGATCTGGCACGCACGCAGGCACTGCGCATAAACCGCTTCAATCGCACAGACTTCAGGATGTTCCTGCCGGGCAGGGAATTTAATCAGCCAGGCTTCTCTGTCTGTGCTGGCCGCGGTGGTAAAGACCCCGCTGGTGGCATCGCGATACAGCAACGCTTTCGGTCTTGCGCCCTGCGGGGAGCCGCCCATCAGCAGTAGCCGCTGTAAAAACTCCCCTCCCTCACCGTCCAGCACTTCCTGCACCTCAGCCGAGAGCTGCGCCAGCGCAATATCTTCCGCCGGGCTGGCCTCTTCCTGCTGCGAGGGGACAAACGACATCGCCCCCATGGCGTTGTCACCGATCCAGGTCAACCGCTCAAGCGGCCCGATGCGCGCCGCATTCAGCCCGCGCTGGCGGAACAGTCTGTCCATCAGCAGCATACCCCAGCCGTCGGGCAGGGCGTCATACACCGGGCCGGGCAGGCCCATCTGATGAGCCGGGAATGCTCTGCGCAGACGCGGCCCACTCAGCGGCAGGGTGAGCGAGGCCAGTTCCAGCCCGTGGCGAACTGCCTCTTCGCTGTACTCAAACAGGATCTGCGGGCGACCGGTGAGGGCGGTTGAAGAGGCCAGACTTCCCCACAGCCAGCGTTCACCCCAGCCTTCGTACCAGACATCGACTTTACTCACCATCGTGAAGGCTCCGTTTTATACGCTGGCGTGTCGTGTTCTTTTCGTAGCGCAGCAGATCGTCCAGACTGTCGATTTTCGGCGCGAACAGGGCCTCCAGCTCTTTACCGCGTCCCAGCACCATCGCCACCCTGACCAGATTTTCAAACCCCACGCTCCGTCCGGATTCCAGGTTAGACACGGTATTGACCCCAATTCCTGCCCTGGCCGCAACATCAGCCTGGGTCATTTGCTGTGTGAGCCGCTCTTTACGCAGTCGCTCGCACAGCAGCCTGACAATTTCATCGGGTTTGCTGAGAGTTAAATCCATAATAACGGGCCTTAAAATGGTTTTTCATTGTTAACACCCAATATTATAGAGTTAATTTTCGGATAAGGGAAAAAGCGGTAGCGTATTCAGTGCTAACGTGCAAAAGGGGTGAGCACGGGGTGCGGTAGCAGCCTGACCGCGTACTGGCCGGTCTGTTTCAGGCTCTGCAGAGTCGCGCCGTCTTTCGCCTCAATCGACATACCTTCCAGTAGCGTGTTCAGCACGGTGGCCAGGGCTGTCGTCGGCGTCCCGGCAGGCAGTTGCTGTTCCTGAACCGCCCGGCGAAGCCGTTGCTCAAACCGATCTTTTCCCTCCTGGCGCAACGCACTGACAGCCTCCACGACGCCTGCGGAATCGGTTGAGACGTTAATGGCAGCCAGTACCACCATGCAGCCACAGGGAGCGGAGGGTGACAGCAGAATATCTGCTGCCTCGCTGAAAAAGCGGTCAATGGACACCGTCACGTCTGCGGCATCTTCAAGCCTTTCCCAGGTCGCCTGCCAGTAAACGCGCTCGTAATAGTTGACTGCTTCCAGGAACAGTCGGGCCTTATTGCCAAACGCCGCATAGAGGCTGGGAGGATTGATCTCCATGGCCGCGCACAACTCGGCCACGGAAGCGGGTTCAAAACCCTTACGCCAGAAGATATCCAGCGCGCGGATTAACGCCTTATCACGGTCAAAACTGCGCGGTCTGCCTCGCGGCTTCTCACTGGCGGTGCTGACATCATTCCTCTTCATACCGGTCACTCATTATTCTCTTGACATTTTATATAGCGGTCACTATACAATAATAAATTAACTAGTGACCACTACAGATATCCGTAGTCCACAGCTTAACGGTGATCATCAGTATGACCGCTATCTCCTCCGTACAGGACGATAACGCCACTGTTGACGTACTGAATCACTATAAATGAAGGTGGGAAAAACAGGCGAAGAGTGTGCTGATGCCACCGGGCATCAGCACGTGACGACAGACACAGTTCGGCTCAGTAGAGCGTCGTTTTCAGCCGCTCAGGCAGCGCATTATCATAGGCTTCCCCGTCAATCTCATCGTGCGAGATCTGCTTCAGGATCGTGCCCGTGCTGGGCAGGGCCGTGCGCGGGAGCTGGAGAGCGGGATCCCACAGCCGGGATCGCAGAATGGCCCGGCTGCACTGGAAAAATACCCGCTGTACATGAATGCGGATGACACAGAGAGGCAGATGATTATCCACGGAAAAACGGGCAAGTAATGCCGGGTCAATACTGATTTCAGCCGTTCCGTTGACGCGCAGCGTCTCTCCGATGCCCGGGATCAGGAATAATAGCGCCACGCGGTTGTCCAGTAGAAGGTTACGCAGGCTGTCAATCCGGTTGTTACCCCGGCGATCGGGCAGCAGCAGCGTATGATCGTCTTCAATGTGGATAAATCCGGCCGGATCGCCCCGGGGCGAGATATCCATACCTTCTGCGCCCGAGGTCGCCAGCGCAACAAAAGGAGAGGATTCAATAAAGGGTCGGTAGGCCGGGTGAATATGATGGGTGACTTTGGTCAGGGAGGGTTTGGCAACAGCACCATACAGACGCTCCAGCGCTTCTACCTCAGTAATCGTTGCAGAAGGGGTTTTCATAGCAGTCCTCTCGTCAGTGAGCTGACCCTGATTATCACCATCACGCCTCCGGGAAACCAGCAAAACTCAACGCGACTGCGCGTCAGGGCAGCCTCATGGCGATGCCCCTGCAGCTTTCAGCACAGTCGAAGCAGGCCGTTGCACATATCTGGCAGTGATCGTGATCGTGCTGACTGCAGGTTTTGCCGCATTTCTCACACGCGTCGGCACACAGCTTACAGATCTGCGGCGCATAGTCGCTGTCCATTGCCAGCAGCTGCGCCGTCATCCCGCATAACACGGCGCACTGTCTGTCAAGCCGGATACAGTCGCGCAAATGCTCCAGATTGGGCTCCTGCAGGCAGGCAGTAGCACAACGCTCACAGGCCGCCAGACAACTGAGGCAGGCGTTAATACATAGCTGATTCATCTCTGACATAAACGAGTCCTCGTATCGTGGTGAAAGGGCACTACTGCGGCCTTTCCGGCACAGGTAGCACTTCCCCGGGGAGAAAAGCCGCCAGTTCGCGCGCATCATGACTGCAAAAAAGCGTGACATCCGCCGGGGCGGAGCAGGCCAGCTCACGCAGCCGTTGTTGATTCAGCCGGCGGGCACGGTTATCAGCAGACATCAGCCACTGATAAAAGCGAAGCCCGGGTGTGCAGTGTCGTTGCTCTCCCTGCATTTCGCTGCGATAAAACCAGGCGTCGCCGCCGTGCAGCAGCCAGCCCTCCGGGGTATTAACGGCGATACCCGCATGGCCCGTCGTATGTCCGGCCAGGGGGATCAGAAGGATTTCCGGGGGAAGTCCGTCAAGTGCGGATACGCAATCAAAACCAAACCATCTTTCCCCCTGCGCCTGATAACCCGTCCAGCCGGAAGCCCCCTGCCACTGTGCCGGCCGGTATCGCGAGCGGGCGAGCCAGCTGTGACGCGACCGGGCGGTATCGATTTCCTGCTGCATCAGGTGAATCTTTGCCCAGGGAAAATCGGAGAGGCCACCCGCGTGATCGAAATCAAGGTGGGTCAGAATAATGTGTCTGACATCGCGGGCTGAATACCCCATCGATTCAATCTGGGATAAAGCCGTCAGGGCGTGTTTATATTGGATGTTGTTCATCAGGCGAAAGAAACCGGCGATGCGTTGATCCGCCCTGCGCACATCATCCCGGCCAAAGCCGGTATCGACCAGAATGAGTCCCTGCCCGTCAGTTTCGATCAGCAGGCAGTGACAGACCAGGTGCGCCTTTATTCCTTTGCTGAACCCGTCGTATAAGGCACCGCCCAAGGGACACATGCAACCACAGTTAAGGTGGTGAATTCGCATATCACTCCTCTCAAATGCTGATCATGACGTTTCGCGTGCACGCCGTTCGGTGTTGAAGGATTCGCAGATTGCCCCTGACCGGACGCTTTATCTGAAAACGATGAGAACGTCATATTCAGCGCTAGATAACCAGCTGCTGAGTCTTAACAGAATATTTTTCGTGATGCCTGTCACATTCGTTTTTTAATGTATTTTCCTGCGAAGGGGATTCAACAGACTGAAAGCGTAACGAAGCGAAATGTATATTTCCCAAAACAGAACCGCGGGAAAGAGAATCAATAAGCAGGGAGGTCTGAAGCTCTCGTAATAACTGATTATTCTGTTGAATAAGTGTATCCAGCCGTTTTTTATCATGAGAAGAACCGCTGAAACCGCTAGCAATTTCAGACAAAATCTTTTTACGCTTCTTTTCGTTACGGTAACGTTCCTTAATTATCTTAAGTGTTGCTTCATCTGTCATCCGCACCTCCTCGGTGTATTCAGGTGATAAGCCGTTATAAGATGTTTTTTAACAAATACCCTCGCCGTAAAGAACGATTACAAGACGACTACCGCACAACACTCAATACTGCACCACGTAAAAACGAACTCTAATAATATACAACTTATACAACCATGAAGTAAAATTAGGAAGATTCCTAATACACTTATTATGCATTGATTTTCAACAACAATTTTTTAACAATGCGCCACAAACCCGTGCATAATTGTACGGTATTTTTTTGTTTGTATAATTTAGCGGTTTAAAAAACAACCTGCTTTAAAATATTTTCTTATTTCTTTCTTTTTAATTACGCGGAGTTAAGTGATTTAGGTATAAATAGATATACTTTTTTCATCACTTTCATTTGCGCACCCTAAACAGTTTGTCTAGTTTTAAATGCACACGGAATGTTGATGAACAAGCGAAACGCAACGGAATAAGGACGTTCTCTAATCTGAAAAATATGAGGAACACATTATGACTGAACATCGTGGTGGATCTGGTAATTTTGCAGAAAATAAAGAGAAAGCTTCTGAAGCGGGCCATAAAGGCGGTCAGCACAGCGGTGGGAACTTTAAAAACGATCCAGAGCGTGCTGCTGAAGCCGGCCACAAAGGCGGTCAGAATAGTGGCGGGAATTTTAAAAATGACCCACAGCGTGCTGCTGAAGCCGGCCATAAAGGCGGCCAGAATAGTGGCGGTAACTTTAAAAACGATCCGGAAAGAGCGGCCGAAGCTGGTCGCAAAGGTGGACAAAACAGTCATCGCAATGACTGATGTCATCTTGTGACGACTGATCAGGGCCCGTGAAAACGCGATGGCGTTTCACGGGCCCTGAACATCATTCAGCCACAGAACGAATGCGGATGCCGATAGCCTCTGATGTCTCAGGTGTCAGCCTGATACAACGTTCTGCGCTTAACGGAGAATGGAATGCAACCTGAAAAAAGTTACCACTGCTGGCTACGCGATGCCTGCGCAATTGAACGTCACGCAGAAATTGCGCTGAATGAATTAAAGCAACACCTGTCGCCATGGCCAGAACTGCAGGAACATGTCGAAACGCATATTAAAGAAACCCGATCGAACATTGCCCTGCTCAATGAATTTATGCAAAAGCGCCAGATCGATTCGGTTGCGCTGGGCAGCGAGCGGGTCTCTCATTTCAGGAACTGCATTCAGGGGATAAACAGTCTGCTGATGTCACCGGATCCGGTTAATAATTTCATCGGCAGCTATCTGCTGGAAGCTTACGAAATCGGCTGTCTGACGCCGCTGATCGCCGCGGCAGAAGCGCTGGGCGATCAGGAAGCTATTCTGTTATTCGACAAAATAATCCAGAAAGATTTTAAGATGGTCAGGTGGGCGCTTGAGCATCTGCCGGACATCACACGGAATCAGCTTTTCCCCGTGGACACCTACGCGGAAAAAGTGAGCCACGAGATCCACTGAGAGGAGGCACACGCTGATGATGCAGCATGCCGACCCGGTACTCTTATTATTACTTTATGGCGTTCTGCCCGTCTGGCTGATTGCCGGTTTTTGTGACTGGCTGTGTCACCGGGCATCGGATATTGAAACGACGTCAGGCAGCAAGGAATCCCTTATCCATCTGTTGATGTTTCTGGAGATGGGGATCCCTTTGCTGGCCGCACTCTTACTGCAGGTCAATGCTCTGATCCTGTTGGTGATGATCGTCCTTTTTCTCTGCCATGAAGCGACAGCGCTCTGGGATGTCAGCTATGCCGTCACGACGAGACGCGTCTCGCCCATTGAACAGCACATACACAGTTTTCTCGAGATGGTGCCATTAATGGCGCTTCTGCTGGTCATTTCCCGGCACTGGCAGCAGTTTCTGTCTCTCTTTGGGGCCGGTACTGAGCGCAGCGATTTCACGTTACGCCTGCGGGAGACGCCGTTACCGGTGGGCTACCTGGTGACCCTGATGACGGCGATTATCCTGTTTGAAATTCTGCCTTATCTTGAAGAGTACTGGCGTGGTCGCAGGGCCGCTCAGCACAGGGCGACGCAGGGCGACCCATCCGGTTAAAGCCCGCTGCGTATTTCAGCGCAGACTCTCTCCGACTTCAAATTGTTCAGATTGTTCAGTCGCGGATAAGCTGAAAAGCGTCACGCTGTAAAATCCACGGTCATCAACGAAGCCAGTCGCACTTAATCGCGCATCCTCCGCCAGCAACATCAGACCGGGAAATGCAGCACTCAGGCGTATGGTCATCGGGTAAAGCATGTTTTCATTCAGATCAAAACCCTGATGCAGAGCGGACTTGCGCAGATAGACGGCAGGATAGGTCAGCCCTTTTGGGGTCATGCTGTCCCATTCACTGTCTGGCACCAGCACATCACGCCAGCCCACCATCTGCATCGCTTCAAAGAAAGACGTGACTCGGCGAAGATCGGACAGCGCTTCTTTTTTTCCTGTACAGGTATTCCAGATATATTCCGCCTTTGCTCTCAGTCCAGCCCGATAATGCAAACGCTTACCTTCTTTAAGAAAGAAATCTATCTCCGGAGCAACGCTCACCGGAAAGATCTTTTTTCTTTTTGCCTGTTCAAGCCAGCGCATAATAAAAATATGCTCTTCCAGTAATGAGCGTTGTCCATTTTGATGAAAGAGCCTGACGGCCACCAGCAGGGCCCAGGAAAAGTCTCTCACCGCAAAATTCATTCTTTTAACCTCTGGCAAAGCAAATCCTCCAGTGATGGCATCTGGTTTTATAAAAATGGTTGAGTAAAGAGTAAAGTGCTTAACCCGGATAACAATGACGAGAGCCAGTGCGTGATGACAATGGCTTTCTTTTTTTAATATAAACCTTCGTGATACGGATTTATTTTTAAACGCGACTTACTTACCCGGAACGCCGCCAGTGCGAAGAAGACAGCGTCATACTGATGTTGTCGGGGACATCGTGGTCCTTTCTTCTCCAGGGGAACCTGGCATTCTTAACGTGGCTGTATTCCCTCAGCCATGCAGAAAGCCTGACGATACAGAGCTCCGCCTCTTCCTCGGGCACCTTACCGATAAACAGTAGTGAAGGTTGTTCTTTATTATCAGTGAGATAAATCTCACTCCGGCTCCTGCCTGAGCAGGGATCTGTGTCACGGATGATTTTAACAGCAACAAAATCCAGCCGCGGCCAGGCTGATATCAGCGCAAAGATACGTTGTTTTTCCATTACCGCCTCAGGGTAAGTTCGTTATGAGTATGCAGATAATCTCAGCATCACGTTCACGAGGAAAAACTCTACTCATGCCAAAACGAGTTGTTCCCGGTAGTCTATCAACCTTGCGTACGGGGGCAAGAAGATGCGGTTTCGCTTAATAAAAAGTCGTCTCTTCACCACCGAAAAACAATTGTGGCAAAGAGTCAAAAAAAAGCAAACTATACAAAAAATTAAAATTTGTACAATATTAAAAGCCGACCTCCTCACCTCCTTAAAAATTGGATTTAAGAATATTCTTACCATGTTTTTTTAATATGAGCATGATCTTCACCTCATCCTGACTAAACTTAGAAGCGTCTGTGGAAAACTTCCCTTTCTTTTTATTCACCCTTATTTGGATACCACTATGAAAATTACAACGCTGGAAGATTTATTTATTCATGACTTATCTGACATTTACAGCGCTGAGAAGCAGATTACACGAGCGTTGCCAAAAATGGCACGCGCGGCAACAGATGAAAAGTTGATTTCTGCCTTTAAAGCGCACCTGGAAGAAACGCAGGGTCAGATTGAACGTCTGGACAAGCTGGTTGATGTTACCGATGGCGTTCGCATTAAAAGAATGAAGTGCCACGCACTGGAAGGCCTGGTAGAAGAAGCACAGGAAATCATTGAGGCCGTTGAGGCAGGTCCGGTGCGGGATGCCGGTCTGATCGGCGCGGCACAAAAGGTGGAGCACTATGAGATCGCCACTTACGGCACCCTGCATGCGATGGCGCTCCGTCTGGGCTATGAAGAAGCAGCCAGCCTGCTGGCTGAAACGCTGAAAGAAGAAAAAGCGACCGATGAAAAACTGACCGTAATTGCAGAACAACAGAACTGAGGGATCGGTCTTGCTGACCATCAGCCCGTGAGTCCACGCGGCTCGCGCATTTGTTCAACGAGGAGAATGCTATGAACTACGAAGACCACTACCTTTCCTGGGTAAAAGACGCTCATGCCATGGAAAAACAGGCGGAGAGTATGCTGGAAAAAATGGCGGCACGACTAGAACATTATCCGGACCTGAGGGCAAGGATTGAACAGCATATTGAAGAAACACGTGAACAGCAGGCTTTGGTTCAGTCAGTCATTGATCGTTACGACACCTCCAGCTCGATGGTGAAAGATGCCATGGGCAAGCTCTCTGCCATGGGCCAGGCGATGGGAGGCATGATGGCAGACGATGAAGTCGTTAAAGGCGCCATTAGTGGTTATGTCTTTGAAAATTTTGAAATCGCAAGTTACACCTCTCTGATTGCCGCAGCGGAACTGGTCGGCGACATCGAAGGGGCACGCATTTTTGAACAGATCCGTGAACAGGAAGTGGCCATGGCTGACTGGGCGCTGCAACATCTTCCTGATGTCACCGAACAGTTTATGGTGCGCTCTGCCACGCCAGGCGTGGAAGCCAAAAAATAGACGACCCTATGGCCTGCTTTCGGGCAGGTTTTTCATGAACAGCGGGAGTAAACCATGTTCAGACACGTCAAACAACTGCAGTACACCGTCCGGGTCGCAGCACCCAATCCCGGCCTGGCAAACCTGTTACTGGAACAGTTCGGTGGTCCCCAGGGGGAACTCGCCGCCGCCTGCCGATACTTCACTCAGGGGCTGGGTGATGACGATCCCGGACGGAAAGATATGCTAATGGATATCGCCACCGAAGAGCTGAGCCACCTCGAAATCATCGGATCACTGGTCGGCATGCTCAACAAGGGAGCGAAAGGGGCCCTGGCTGAGGGAACGGAACAAGAGGGAGAGCTTTACCGGGAAATCACCGGGAAGGGGAATGACAGCCATCTTACCTCCCTGCTTTACGGCGGCGGGCCACCGTTGACCAACTCGGCTGGCGTTCCCTGGACAGCGGCTTATATTGACACCATTGGTGAAGTGACGGCCGATCTGCGCTCGAATATTGCTGCCGAAGCGCGGGCAAAGATCCTCTATGAACGGCTGATTAACGTTACGGATGATCCCGGTGTTAAAGACGCGCTGGGCTTTTTGATGACCCGGGAAGTAGCCCACCAGCTCTCTTTCGAAAAGGCGTTGTACGCCATCCGTAATAACTTCCCACCGGGCAAGCTGCCGCCTGTGGAGCAGTATGCCGGTGTTTATTACAACATGTCACAGGGGGCAGACGTCAGAGGGAGCTGGAATTCTGACGAGAACTTCCGCTATGTCGATAATCCTGCGCCGGCCGTTGACGGTGGCGATGGTGGTGCCAGCGTGGCCCTGCCACCAGAAGCCCAGGCCGATCTGGATAATCTGAAATTGCGCACGGCATCGGATACCACGCTTAATCCGGTCACGGGCGCAGAGCTGGGCTCAGAAACCCCCGTTGAAAAATAAAGGGTATCCGCGCCCGATAAGCACACAGGTTAACCACGACAGGGGTTAACCTGTTAACAGGAGAATAGCGGTGTTTCGTTTGTTGAAAAATCTGTTCAGCAGCCCTGAAAATCTGCTCAACGTCTTATCCAGCGAAGATATGGAGGAAGCCCGGCAGGAGAAGGAAGCGATCCTGATTGACGAAGATGGCAACGCCAGCGTTAATACCGACAGCCCGGAAATGAAAGCCAGCTTTGCGCGGCATGTGGCGGCGCTTCGTGATGCGGGTGGCCGTGATATTGACGACAGCCACGCTGGCTCCTAGTCCGCTACTCTTCTGCTCCCCGACACGTTACATCTCGTTATCATCCGCAGGAACATCGTGCTCCTTGGCGTGTTTTAGGACGCGCTCCGAGGTTGAAAAAGACGTAGTTCCCTTTGCATGTTCACCGCCACCAGCCACTCTCTTCAACTGGATGACATGCCCTTTTTGCCAGGCATCAGCCTGCGGGTCGACCGCGTCACTGCGGAGGTCCTGCCGGGACTGTTTAATGCTCTGCGTATTCGTACCGAACCGGCGATCGCGATCGGCAAGCAGACGCGGATCGAGCTGGCCATCAGCAGTGAACCCCATCATCAGCGCCGGGATCCCGAGGGGCAATGTTTTATCGCGATCGGTATGCCAGGTATGCCAGGTTTTCCCGTAGGTGTTGACGATCCTCGCCATAAGCTGCTTTTCAAGCGGAGCGGGCAGCCCGGGGGCGATCAGCGTGCCCGACTTCACCTCATAGCGGTGGCTGTGCCAGAGTCGCTTCTCTTCCGCCGGCAGGCCCTTATAGAGACGCTCGCTGATGATATATTCAATGCCCATCAGCCGCGCGTCGCGCGTGTTCCCATCATAAATAACCGCCTGCATGACATCGTCATTCAGCACGGTCACATAATGGTGTGCCTCCATCTGGCCGTTCCGGTCACCGCTGTAAAAGTGGAAACCATCAAGATAGGTGTTGATGGCCGCAATCGGCGGTCTGGCTTGAACGAGCCCGGCGCCGGTGGATAACGCGCTCAGCCCGGGGGAGGTGGGCTCGCCGGGTGACGTCACCTGGGGGCCGGTGTTGTTGCCGCCGCAGCCTGCTAGAAAAACGCAAGCCATCAAGGATGGTCGTGTTAACTTCATGTCACCTCCCGGTCAGTTAGCCTCAGATATCTGGGCTGTTTACACCGGATAAGTTTAGACCATCTGGCTGCCTGCATCAGGGGAAATCTCAGGTTTTGGCCCCCGCAAAGGGGAGTAAACTTACCCCACCGTGAGTACTGCGCGGCTCTGCATCTTTTCATTTAAGAGCGCGCTCAGCTCTTTCAGGGCGGTGCCGTTGAACAGGTGAGGCACGGCCTCTCCGGGAACCGGCTTGCCAAAGAGATATCCCTGGGCAAAATCGCAGCCGTGCATCGCCAGCCACTGTGCCATGTCGACTTTTTCAATCCCTTCGGCCGTGACCTGCATCTCCAGACTTTTCCCCATTGCCAGAATGGCATCAACCATCTGGTTTTTATTCGACGACTGCAGGGCAATAAAAGAACGGTCAATTTTGATCTTATCAATTGAGAGCTGTGTCAGATGATACAGGCCGGAATAGCCGGTACCAAAGTCATCCAGAGAGACGGATATTCCCATCGCCCTGAAGGTATTCAGGTTCGTTTTCGCGTTATGCAGATTGGTGATCAGCGCCTCCTCGGTGATCTCAATTTCCAGGCGTGAGCAGGGGAAATGTTCTTCCAGCAGTTGTTGCCGCAGACTTTCCGGGAAGCCCAGATCGTCAATCATCGATGCGGAGACATTGATGGCCAGGGTCAGATGCGGCTCCCAGTTCAGGGCAATGCGGCACGACTGGCGCAGCATCTGTTCGGTCAGTGCAGGCATCACGCCCATTCTGTCGACGTCAGCGATAAAATCGGCAGGCATCAGCAGGCCCCGCCCGGGATGATGCCAGCGTGCAAGAATCTCAAAGCCGGAGATCTGCTGGCTGTGCAGATTGACGATAGGCTGGAAGTAGGGGACAAATTGTCCCTGCTGCACCGCCTCAATGATTTCACGTTCAAAACGCTCTCTGGCACGCACGGCCTCACCGTAAGCCGGATCGTAGAACCGGTACGCGCCGCGCCCGGTATTTTTGCTGTGATACATCGCCGTATCGGCGCATTTCAACAGCAGATCCGGCTCATTCGCATCCTGCGGGGCGAGGGCAATCCCAATGCTGACACCGGCAGAAACAGGGTGAGGGGTGGAGGCCAGTGGCTGAGAAAGGGCCATGCAGATACCCGATGCCAGCAGAGCCAGTTCATCCTGGGTCATGCTGCCGTCGATCAGCAGGGCAAACTCGTCGCCCCCAATCCGGGCAACGCTAATCCCCTCACGGCGGAAATGCCTGAGTCGTTCTGCCAGCTCACACAGCACCTCATCACCGGTGGCGTGTCCGAAGGTGTCATTAATGGGCTTAAATTTGTCGAGGTCAATAATCATCACGGCCGTGCTGGTTTCACGGTTACTGAGCGCCTGCCTCAGGCGTTCCATAAAGACCCGTCGGTTATGCAACCCGGTGAGCTCATCATGACGCGCCAGCCGCAGTGTTTCCTTGCGGGCCGCCATAATTTCCCCATTACTCTGGCTGAGAGAGATCAGCAACCGCCGGATGATCCAGCCGGGAATGAGAATCGACAGTATGGCAAAGGCGGTCGAAGTGAAGACGAAACGCCAGCGCTCCGCCGTTTCAAAACCGCCGTCATAGGGAATACCCAGCCAGGGCAGAACGATGCCTTCAAGCGTAAATTCCCACAGGGTGGCCAGGGCCGCGACGCTGATCAGAGAGATAAACAACCAGAAAGCCAGTCGCCATTGTAGTTTAGAAGACCGATCTTCCACGTCAGAGATCCTGATAATTAAGGAGGGATTATTCATCACTATCGGCCAGGGTCCTCTAAACTTGAACGACCGGCGACAGGCCGGTGCGGTACGAATTCTGCCGCCATGCGGACGGCAGGGGCAGAGACACGACAACATTCGCAGAATGAGGTGAGTTTATGAGGGTATCACTCAGAGGGCAGGTGGCGCTGGTCACCGGCGCGAGTTCCGGTATCGGGTACGCCTGTGCAGAAGCGCTGGCAGAGGCCGGCGCGAGTGTGGCGATCAACTATCACCGTCAGGCTGAACCCGCCGAGGCGCTGGCCGACAAAATCCGTAGCGCCGGTGGCCGTGCCATTGCACTGCAGGCCGACGTGTCGAAAGAGGCTGAAGTGAAGCAGCTTTTTGCCCGCACGATAGCCGAATTTGGCGTTCTGGATATCCTTGTCGCCAACTCCGGCCTGCAGAAAGACGCGCCCGTCAGCGAAATGACGCTGGCAGACTGGAACGGGGTTCTGGAGGTCAACTTAACCGGGCAGTTCCTCTGCGCGCAGGCCGCCGTCCGGCAGTTCCGCCAGCAGGCGCACCGGCCCGAGGTCAGCCGGGCCGCAGGAAAAATTATCCATATGAGTTCGGTACATCAGCGCATCCCGTGGGCGGGGCACAGTAATTATGCCGCCTCTAAGGGCGGGGTGGATATGCTGATGCAGTCGCTGGCACAGGAACTGGGTGGCGAGCGCATCCGCATCAACGCGGTCGCGCCCGGTGCGATTGCAACCGCCATTAATCAGGAAAGTACCCAGGGAGAGGCGGGAGAAAAGCTACTGAAACTCATCCCGTACGGCCGCATCGGTGACGCTGAGGACGTGGCGAACGCGGTCGTCTGGCTGGCCAGTGACCTGTCAGACTATGTTCATGGCACCACACTGTTCATCGATGGTGGCATGAGTCTTTATCCCGGGTTTCGCGATAATGGCTGAGCGATAAGGCGCAGTCATCGGGTACGGCCAGAACTCCTGTTCTGGCTTTGATGCCGTATAAAGCACGTCGTCTGTACAGACCGGATTTAACCACGCATCGTGGGAGGTCTGAAAACGTATTAATCTGAGCGTGGTGATCAACGCCCTGACAGGCTGTCATCCGGCCATTCCTTTTCCATCCTTCATCACAGACGGATAATTCAGCCTGTATTTATCAACCTTCCGTCAAGATTCAGTCAATATATTATCGGTAAAGAAAAATCAGAGAACGATAATTTTCTGATTCATCTTGAACATATCTTGATAAAGCCTGCTTAGTATGAAAGTCTGGTTAACAGCAATTTATTATATGATGAGAAAGTTAAAAAGATTACTTTATGGATGGGAAAAGTCCGATGCTAAAACCTACCGGCACACTTATCAGTTATTTGGCGGGAGTTTGAATGTCAACCCGGATGTCCTCGACTTCATCGGTGATCATGAAAACCTGCGCATCCGTTACTTTCATCGCGAGAAAAATGGCGTGATTACCGGGGGTTATCCGGTGGTTGAAGATCAACATGTTGGAGTAAACATATGGGAAAAATACCCTTTCTCCTATGACGAAATCCTGCTCCCCCTGCCTGCGGAAGCAAAATTACTTTTTCCGGATAAAACAAACCGATTATCACCCGTACATAATAAAGTTCTGCTCAACGTTAATTATTCATTCGCACGGAAAAATGCCATCTGCATTGTTGAGCAAAAACTTTCGGCCAAGAGCGAGAAAAATCGCAGAAATGAATTCAACCGTTTTATTAAAGCCGGGGGAGTGATCTGCGACCAGTCTGATTTTTCTGCTGAAGAACTTGCTCATTTATATGTACATCTGTTTAACGCGAGATTTCGGGGAACAGTAAAATGTTTTAATGTCGATGTGCTGACAAATACAATTAGCTCACTGCGACATCTTTTCTTTGGCAGCATCCTGTTTGTCAGAGACATTCCCTGTGCGATGGATCTGGTTCTGCACGCGGCAAGTGATCAGCAGATCTATTTTGACGTTCCCAATGGCGGCATTGACCCTCGTTTCTCATCGCTGAGCCCGGGGAGCCTGCTGATGTGGAAAAACATACAGGCGGCCAGGCAGCTCTGCGAAAACACCCACAAAAAGATGCGGTTTTCGCTTGGCGCATTAGATGCAGAATGGAATTATAAATTACGCTGGGCCACCCCTTATAAGACCGGAAAAGTGGTCATCTGACTCCGCGCCGCCCCCCGACAGTTGAAAGGAGGGGGTGATTATTCAGCGTAAGTCTTTCTTACGCCTGCAGCGTTCTGAGCATTTACGCACCTCGTCCCAGCATGTCTCCCACTTTTTTCGCCAGCTAAAAGGACGTCCACACACCGTGCAAATTTTTGTCGGAAGCGCGCTTTTTTTCACCCCCATCCTCCTCTCTGACGTTTATCCCCCGGCCTTTTAGCGCCCGGAGTCCCGAAAAGGAGAGTATAACGGATAACATTCGCGCTGCAGGCTGGCGCGACTGTTCCCCTTATACCCAGCAGCAGGAGGACAGCGTCGTACCCGCCAGATCGGCTGGCGGGTACGACGCTCTGCCGGCTTCGGCTTACAGCGTAGCCGTATCCGCCTTTGCCAGCGGACGCAGGCCGCGACCGGTCAGGGTAAAATAGGAGATCACGGTAAAGGTGGTGGTGATCAGACCCAGAATCAGGTAAGCCTGATGGAAGCCTACAGTGTCATACATTCTTCCTACCCACGCGGATAGCACCACGCCAGAAAGCTGTTTAGACAGGTTAAATCCGATCAGGAACAGGGTGGCCGATACGCGCGGATCGAAGACCGAAGAGATGTATTTAAAGGTGCCGACCAGCAGGAAAGGCAGCTCAAACATATGCAGCATTTTCAGCAGGATCACCTCAACACCGCTGCTGGCAAATGACGACCCGATAATCCTGACTGACATGATGGCACCGGCCACAAGCAGGGCGTTTTTTGCCCCGATGCGGTTAATAATAAACGGTGCGCAGAACATGATGCAGGCGTTGAGTAATTCCCCGCCGGTAGTGACGAATCCAAAGATCTCGGTGCCCCGCTGGGGCGAAGAAAAGAATCCTTTAAAGAAGTTGGCAAACTGCTGATCGAACACGTCGTAGATACTGGCAACGCCGATAACATATAACAGGAAAGCCCAAAAGCGCGGCATTTTTAACAGTTCCAGCGCCATCGCCAGCGAGAACTCGCGCTGGTTCGCCCCCAGCTTATTCAACACCTGAGCCGTCTGGTTCGGCTGCGGACGGGAGACCACCAGCAACACCGCCAGCACCACCCCGAAACCGGAGGCTATCCAGAAAGTAATATTGGGGTTGATGCTGAACAGCAGCCCGGTGATGGAGGCGCAAATGGCCCAGCCCACGCAGCCCGACACCCTGACTTTGCCATATTCAAAGCGGTTGGTACGACTGACACGCTCGATATAGGCTTCTACTGCCCCCGCGCCGCCGGAGAAAACAAACCCAAGGTACAGCCCACCCGCCAGCGCACCGGCATAAATATTGTACTGCAGCAAGGGGGCGAGAACGTAGATAAAGAACGGGGCGAATAAAATCAACAGCACGACAATGGCCCAGAGCAGATGCTTGCGCAGGCCCAGCTTGTCAGAGATCAAACCGAAAGCCACCTGGAAAACGATGGCAAATAAGGCGATAAAGGAAAATACCAGACCGGTTTCAGACTTGGTGAGGTGATTAACGTCCGAAAGCCATATTGGGAAGAAGGGAAAATAGGCCGACATGATGAAATAGTAAAAGAAGAAAAACAGCATAAAATAGATGAAGTTATGCCGTTCCTGCGTAGAAAGCTGCGTCATTTTCATAGTGTCACCTGGATTATTATTCTCTCATGGGGATGAAACGCCCCGTCCACGCTTCCTGATGTTGAATAGCGCCACTGCCTTTTCTGCCCCCCGGGGGGATGCCGGGTAGCCGGGACACCACCTTCTTCCGTGTTCCGGTCCTGCCTGCTCAGAATGTATAGCGCCATACATTTAAACTGGAGTAAAAACGATATCAGTCCGTATGAGCAATGCTTTTGACCGGTATTTTTGAGCCAAATCACGCTAATAGCTGATTATTTCCTGTAATGTCGTGCGCATGACATTTATTCTCCATTTAATACATTTTCCGACAAGAAGTGTTTATGACCAGGAAAAATAATGAATAAACGGCAGGCAACACTGGAGGATGTCGCCAAAGCGGCAGGCGTCTCCCAGCAGACGGTGTCACGGGTGCTGAATAACCCTGACATTGTCTCCGAGCGGACGTGCAACAAAGTGCTCAGCGCCATGAATACGCTGAATTATGTCCCTAACCGCTCGGCGCAGATCCTGGCAGGCAAGACCCTGCCCACGTTTGGCTTGCTCACCACCTCTCTGGCCCTGCATGCCCCGTCGCAGATAGCGTCATCCTTTAAACACCATGCGGAGAAGGTGGGGTATCAGGTGGCCATCTCGATGCTGAAAGACGGGCAGCTGAATGTACTGCAGACCGCGCTAAGTGAGTTCAGCGCGCAGAAGATCAACAGCGTAGTGATGAGCCTGCCACTGGAAAAAACCGAGGCGGAAACGCTGGCACAGGATAATCCCCACATGCAGCTGCTGTTCCTCGACGTGCCTCCCGCTGCCGGGGTCTGTCATCTCGGCTTTCTGCACAACGACGGAACAGCCAGCAGCGTCAATCTTCTGCTCAGTCTGGGTCATGAAAAATTCGGCCTGCTGGCCGGGCCGGAGAGTTCCATTTCCGCGCGGCTTCGCCTGGCCTGCTGGCGCGACGCGCTGTGCAAGGCCGGCGTCCTGGAGCGGGACGTCGAATACGGCGACTGGAGCGCCAGCAGCGGCTGGGTAAAAACCATCGAATTATTCAGCCGCCATCCTGACATCACTGCGATGCTGGTGGCCAGCGATCAGATGGCCTTAGGGGTCATCAGCGCGCTGCGGCATCTCAACCGGCGTGTCCCCCAGGATGTGTCCGTTATCGGCTATGACGATACGCCCGACAGTCAGTATTTCCACCCGGCCCTGACCACGGTCAGGCAGGACTTTGACCTTATCGGTCAACGAGCCGTCACTCATCTGTTAAACAGGATGAACTCCCCGCAGGCTGTCTTTACCGACCTGCTTCCCACCGCCCTGATGATCAGGGAGTCCACCGCCCAACCGACGGTTACAGGGGAGGAGGATCCGCTGATCCGGCAGCTTAAGGCACTGGTTCAGCAGCTTTAGCAGCGTACAGAGGGAGGCCGGTGGCAAAACTTATCGTTGCCTGGGGGTCAGACGGTGAGTTTTCATTCCCCATCAGGAAAGGAAAACCGGCTGCCGCATCGCCGGGTACGAAGGTCACTCCCGGTATCAGCCGTAGCGTGTGAGCTGTGGATTTTATGAGCGGAATACGCCTGTCCGTAAAATTTCCAATCTATCATTCCCTTCTGCAATACAACGGCAATCCATTTTGTCAAAAATCATTGATATTGTTATTTTTCAATAATTGCATTGTTAACTTTCTTCTTCATCAGAATGAAAATAAAAACACCCCCTGACGTGAAGAGATTAAAAAACCACCCTGACACCCTTTACCTCGCACCGGGGACAATTTAGCGGCATTGCTCGAAAATAAAAAAATCGAACCAATAGCGACAATTGTTAAATAAAAACCCACAGACATGTAACATTCACCCGCATGATTGTTTTATTTTCGTTTGAGAAGCCGGATGTAAGCTAGCGATATAAGAACACAGACATTTATTATTCCTGCAAACATGACCATCTGCAGGGAAACGTTCGCCATTATATTTATTAACTTCAATCCCATCGCGGATTATCTCTGTTTAGCCGTAATGACGGCAAGGCTGTAATAACATCATGAATATTCGTCCTCTTACACTCTGTTTTTTGCTATTTTCTGGTTCGTGTCTTGCTGCGGGTGGCATCGCTATTCAGGCCACCCGGATAGTCTATCCCCAAAACGCAGGGCAACAGACGATTTCGGTTTTGAACTCATCTTCAACAGACTCCTTTCTGATCCAGTCATGGGTTGAAACGGCTGATGGTAAAAAAAGTGAGGACTTTGTTGTTACACCGCCTCTTTATCTGAGCGGGCCAAAAAATGAAAACACGCTCCGCGTCCTGCATATGACCCCCCGTCAGGTAAAGGATCGTGAGTCGGTTTATTACTTTATCGTCAAATCCATTCCCTCAACCAGTAATGGGGAAAACAGTGCGGGCACATTCAAAGTGGCCATGGCAAGCAGGATTAAATTATTCCTGAGACCAGAAGGTCTGGCTCCTGATTCCGATAAGGCACCACGCTGTTTAACTTTTTCTGAGAAGAATAAAACCCTGCAGATAAAAAACCCTACGCCTTATTACATTACACTGACCAACATAAAATATGGCAGTGAAAAAATAAAAGACATGATGGTCGCGCCAAAGGAATCAGTAATACGCCCGGTTTTAAAGGCTGGGGCGGGGGCGGTCTCTTTCAGTACGATTAATGATAGCGGTGCCATTATCCAGCAAAGAGCTGCCTCTGTATCCATTTTGAATCAATAAGATGCACTGACTGCCTTTGCAACTGAACTTCAACACTCGCTCTTAATGTGAGTGCTTCTCCTTTTTCAGAGTGTCAACCTTTACCTCTTTTTCTGTTTAATATGGGAATACAGATGATGGCATGTCATGTTAATAAAGTGGCTTTCATTGGCACCAAAAAAAACATCACTCATCTGTGTTTTTTTTCCTTTTTTATGATATTTCCTTTCTATGCATCTGCTGCGTTGCATTTCGATCCTGATATGCTGTCAGTGGAATCAAATTCTGTGGCTGATCTCACCCGCTTTGAGAATCTGTCTCAGCCGCCTGGAGAATACTTAGTCGATATTTATTTAAACGGAAATTTCTTCGCGTCCAGAAAAGTCATGTTCAACCCGGCTGATACTACGTTGCGTTCTGACAGCGTACATCCCCCTTCAACACAGGGGGATGTATCAAAAAAAGCGAACAACGACGATCGCCACGATCACACCGGTTTAAAAGCCTGCTTAACCAAAAGCGCCCTGTCAGAAATGGGCGTTAATATTACAGCGTATGGCAAACTTGCATCCGTACCGAACCAAAATTGTCTGTCTCCCGGGGAATACATCCCGTTCTCTTATACTTATTTCGATTTTCAGAAAATGCGCCTTGATGTCAGCATTCCGCAGGCAGCGATAAAGCAGCCTACCTCTGGCTTCATCGCTTCTGAAAAATGGGATGAAGGGATCACGGCTTTTTTACTTAACTATCGGGTGAGCGGTGCTGAAAACCGGGGCACATTTGGGAGCAGCCGCAGTACGTATCTCAATATTAACAGTGGATTTAATTATGGGCCGTGGCGATTACGCAACAACAGTGACGGTAATGCCTATAACAATAATGGCGAGCATCACTATCAATGGACAAATCAGAGTACTTATCTTCAGCGCACCCTTATCCCCTTAAGAAGTGAACTCACTGTGGGGGATACTGTTACTGACAGTGATGTTTATGATGCATTTGCATTTCGCGGGATTCAGATCGCCAGGGATGACAATATGTATCCCGACACCCAGCGTGGCTTCGCTCCCGCTGTCCATGGTACGGCGCATTCCAATGCCAAAGTCACTATTCGTCAGCATGGTGACATTATTTACACCACGTTTGTCTCACCGGGCCCCTTCATTATTAACGATCTCTTTCCGGTGTCATCAGGCGGGGATCTGCTGGTGACCGTAACAGAAGCTGACAATACGAAAAGAATGTTTATCGTCCCTTTTTCCTCCATACCGGTTCTTCAACGCCAGGGCCATATGCGATACGGCATTGTCGCAGGACAGTTACATCGTAGTGGCTACGAAAAACCGGCGTTTATGCAGGGAAATCTGCTGTGGGGACTCTCGGGAAATATGACGGCCTATGGCGGAACACAGCTCTCCTCAGGGTATCGGTCGGTCGCCCTTGGCGCTGGCATCAACATGGGCCACTGGGGCGCTCTGTCTACCGATATCACACAGTCAAACGCCCTGTTATCGAACGGCTCACATCACGACGGACAGTCGGTACGCTTTGTTTATGCCCGATCATTAATGACGGTAGGAACAACCTTACAGCTTGCCGGTTATCGTTATTCGACAAAGGGTTTTTATAATTTTGAAGAATCCGCTCAAAAAAAAATGTCCGGCTGGGATAACGGCGTAGAGCGTTCAGCGATTGATGATAATTCGATAAGAGAAAATAGCACGGGATATGACAATCTGAATGCCAGTAAGCGTGAACGCCTGCAGATAAACATCACTCAACGAATCGCAGAATCAGGCGAATTATTCCTGAGCGGCAGCAGACAAGATTACTGGAATCACGCCCCCACAATGACATCGTTGCAGACGGGTCTGAGTTTCGACGCCGGAAAAGTGGATTACAGCATCTCGTACAGCTACACCAAAATGAGCGGACAGCAGATGTCCGATCGGTCGCTATATTTCGCGGTCACCGTTCCACTAAGTTTATGGTCATCACAGGATGACAATGAAGAGAGGCACCAGGCCTGGGTCACTTATAACCTGAATCGTGATGTTCAGGGCAATCTCACTCATCAAACCAATATCAGTGGTACGGCTCTTCCGTCTGATAACCTGGACTGGAGCGTATCTCAGGGATATAGCCAGAAAACGCGTGACAGCGGTGATATTGCCCTGGGATATAAGGGTGCGCGGGAAAACCTGTCTGCGGGTTACGGATACAGTCAGCACTATAAACAACTGCGCTATGGGGCTTCGGGTGGCATGGCCGTACACAGTGAGGGCGTCACATTCGGAGAATCGTTAGGAGCAACGAATGTACTGATTGCAGCGCCGGGTGCCGCTGATGTCCCGGTGGACAGCCAGAATGGCTTAAGCACCGATGGAAGGGGGTACAGTCTGATTCCTTATGCCAGCGTTTACCGGGAAAACCGGGTGGCTCTGGATATAAGCCACCTGGATAATCAGACGGAAATTGATGATGCGGTGGCCTACGTCTTCCCAACACGGGGAGCGCTGGTACGCGCCAGGTTTATCGCGCACAGGGGAGCCCGGGTGCTGATGACGATCATTCATAAGGGTAAGCCGCTTCCCTTCGGCACGACTGTCAGTAGCAGTTATAACAGTTCTGGCCTGGTTGGCGATGGTGGAAAAGTGTATTTAAGTGGGCTTCACCCTCAGGGAAAACTGCAGGCACAGTGGGGAAGCCAGCCCGACCAACATTGCCTTATCCGCTATCACATTCCCGATCAAACACCGCCTCCTCCGCTGACGGTATTAACAGAAATTTGTCGTTGATATATAGCTGAAATATATATCTTTATTTTAAGGCGGTCTTATATCGCCACCATCAATCAAGGAAAAGTAAAATGTCTGATAAGCGCGTCATTCAACGAAGTTTGCTGGCTGGCCTCACTCTCTTATCCACTGCAAATATCCTTCCCGCGCATGCCGAAGCAGCGACAGCAAATACAGCGGAAGCCAAAGTTGAAATTACGGGTGAAGTGACAGCGGCAACCTGTACCGCGGGGTGGGAAGGAACAAAAAACATCCAGGTCAATCTTGGCAAGGTCTCCAGCGATAAATTACCAAATACGGGAGATATTGGCGCACTGAAGCCTTTTTCACTGGAGTTAACAGGCTGTGAGGGCGTTAACACGATTACAGTTACCTCCTCCGGCGTCGCTGACGCAACCGACCCTAGCGATTATGCCAATACGGCGACAGGCTCGCCCTCTGTCGGTGTTGCGGTAAAACTGTTGGGGGGCCCTTCGCAGAATACCGTATTGACGCCAGACGGGAAAACCCAGGTCGACTACCCGGTTTCCGGAGAAGAGGCCACGCTGACGTTCATGGCTGAGATGGTCCGCACCGCAAAAACGGATAGTGAAGGCAAGACTGAACTCACATCAGGTAAGTTAAGTAGCGTAGCGACCCTGTATCTGACCTACGAGTAATGAAAATGAATCACTGGCCCATCCGGTGATTCATCTGCACGTCAATTAATTGGGAGAGGTTGCATTGAGACGAAATCAGATAGCCGTATTTATGTTAACAGGGGTCAGTTTATCGGCCTGCTGCGATGACATACCGCAGATGAATGTCATCATCAGCCAGGCTAATTTTGAACAGTGGCTTGGTCAGGGGCTGCAGGAACTTCCAGACAGAGTGGAGATAACACTTCCTCAGAAAGTCTGGGATGTTGGAGGTTCTCAGTTTAATTTTACATGGCATACCGCCAACGGTGCATCTTTGGGTCAGTGTGCCCCCGTGGGCGATTCCACCGGGTTGAACGTCTTTTTAGAGGGTGTTAATGATAAGCAGATCGCACAAGACAATGTCGACGTTACGCCTAAGGTTCCCTCACCCATTTCGACAAAGGCCTGGATTGCCATCTCGACAAACGCTGGCAACATAACGAACATCCCAAAACACCAACGATACGAGTGTGACCTCCAGGCAAAGGTCTGGTGGCCACAGTTTGGTCCCGAGGTGGTTTTTAAAGTCTTTGTCGATATTACTATTCCACCACCAGCGTGCTCACTCGCCGTTCAGCCTGAACTGAAGATGCCATCATTAACGTCAGACAGAGATACCGTTGAAGCCACATTACCGGTGACAGTGAGCTGCCGAAGTGTGAGCGGTCTGCATTACACACCGAAAGTCAACCTGACATTAAATACCAGTAACCCAGGCATTGATGGTCACCTGTATGAAGACAACAGCGTTATATTAAAGATGCTCTATGGGGCTAATGACGCACAGGACGGAAAGGAATGGATGGCAAATAGCCTGTCGCAATACACGATGGGCGTAATAAAAGATGGAGACAGTAAAACGGTGACGCCTGTCGTTCAGGCAAGCCGAAAAAAAGGGGGGAAAGCGGAAAAATATGACGTCAAAGCGACAATATACATGAACTTTTCCTGAGTGATGTGCTTATTGCTCGTTCATATTACCCACGTCATGCTGTCAGTAAGGTCTTCATCTGCACTCTGAGGATATCCTCTGCAGAGGCCTTATTGACGAAAATTAAACTATGACGTTACGCTTACTCATCAAGACGACTTTTATAAGACACTGAGATAACAAACTCCAGTTCATCCCGCAAAGAAATAAGATCTTTGAAATAACATTGAGAGACATTGTAACCATAACGTCCGGTATCAGCGGCATGATTACTCAGGCATTCAGACACTTTTCCGTAGATATAGCGAAGCGAAGTTGTATCAAGCATTTCATCGTCACACACATAATTGAGAAAAGTCATAATTCTGGCACACTCATTAAAACCATACATTCTGACCCTGTCCTGAATATGATTCTTATGCAGCTTTTTACTGATTTTTTCGTATGTAAATGTCGGTAACAGAGTCATGACGACAGACCTCACTATTGTTATTTTTTTGGGCAACCTCTGGTATGACAGTCTGTGATTGCCCGTCTGCAAAAACGATAACAAACCAGGTCTGGATGTAGTGTAAAATATTTAATGCACATCAGTATATAAACGATTAATCTGATTATATTAAGATAAACAGCATATAAAACCTAAAACATGATTCATGCCTGTATCCCCTGAAGGATGGGTTGCTCCCGCATGCCAGGTGGCATCAGTATTTGACACACATGAAGAGGTTGGAATAGGGGCCTCCAATTAAAACAGCATCATCTCGTATTACCCTGTCATTCAGGAAGACATGATGATCGTCTCCTGATATCTCCCCCAGGAACTCATTAAAATGCGCCTCTGGCGTATCATCCGTCGGACCGGGCCTGATGTGCCTGACGGTGTACTCATAACCATTAAGCTCATCTACATTGGCGGTATCGAGAATGATCTCCCTTGATAACGTCGTAAGGCCTTTATCACTTTCTACGCTCCCTTTAATCAGCATCACGGCCCCGTCCTTGTTGCGCTGAAAATTGATCACAGCATCAATAAGCAGGATCTGTGACGCATTTATGGCTAAATCCATTCTGACATATGATGAGCATCTAACTTCAGTTGCTGCCTGCTCGCGATAATATCGCGATAATAAAAAAGAGGTGGTCGCAATGGCAACAATGCAAATGAACGTGATGACAAGGTAAGCCCCCCTCATTCCACTCTCCAGTTACGGTAATAATAGTTATCACAGGAGATTAATCGTTTATTATCCCCTTTGATGCAAAAAGCCAAAAATGTCCTGCCTAAATCCTGGCCCGCATTCGATTTATTGAACCCAAAAAACAAGGACCGATCTTTTCCGCAGAGCAATTTATTTTCAACCATAATTTCACGGACCTGGCCGTAAATAAATGTCCTGTCTGCGGGCGTGAAATGCCCGAGCAAACCAATCTGGCACCCATCGTACGTGACGACGTTCAGCGACTGTTTATTACTGTCGGCGTGATAAAAAAAAAGGACCGGGACCAGTCCGGCGATAAGACAAAGCAACAGCGATATCATATAACGCCGCAGGGGGGGGGCCGTTCGCTTACCGCTGCCGGAAGCTTGCGACAGTTCAACCCTTTCTGTCGTTACAGCAGGGCCCCTATCTTCAGTACATTCTGAAACCCGCACATCAGGATTCAGCCTTATTCCCACCCTGGGGATAGTAATAATCAGCTCATTCAGCCCAAAGTGGGCAAACATCCGTCTCAGCAGGCTGATGTACTGATTGAGGGTATGACCTGAACTGTTGATACCGTGACTGTGCCATAACGTATCAATGATACTGTCCCTGGATAAAATCTCTGATTTGGATTTGAGCATCAGCTCCAGCAACAGAGACTGCGACAGGGTCAGTGAAATACTTTCATGGGTCTCTGTCTGGGTCAGGGTGTTCAAATCTGCGTTAAAAAGCACGATATCGTCGATATTATAATTCATAGCAGATCGTCAGTTTCCCGGCAAAAGGTGCCCGATCGGGCATAGGTGATGATAGCACGGCAAACGTAAACACGTTGATGAGAAGGTTAACCCCGCGTTCAGAAAGGGTTCTTACATTGTAAAATCATCGTCTCTATCGATCGTTCAATCTCAGGCTCATCCGGGCCATAGTAGAAGTCAACGCTGGTCTGCTTGTTACCAAAAGGCGAAGCATCCAGCCATGCGACCGTTTCATCATTTTTATCCAGCAGATTGTAGCGCTCTGTTCCTCCCGGTAAGGGATCGTCTTTCTCCAGGCTCAAATGCTGGCGGTATGCCGCCTGGTAAAGACAGTCGGTTCCAACATGCCTGTGAGCATTTAAATACGCTGTCTTCACTTTTGGGTGCATACCCACGCGGCCCATATCAACGCAGCCCGACAGCGCGATTGCGGCTGCTACTATGGCAATTTTTTTCACTGAAACCTCTTCTGAACGTGGTTAAAAGACACCTATTGCTGCTCTGCTGCCGCCATGGTCATTAACCCTCACCGAATAAAAGCCATCGGCAGGCGCAGATATTTTTGATAACCGTTAACGGAGAAAGCTGCACTTTACACAGAAAAATCTTAACGTAAAAGGTTTATTAAAGTGAAAAAACGCTGTTTATTAATTACGGTCATTGAAAGTTATCTGACCGTCAGGCCATCGTTTAATATTCAACAATCTGAATACTAATCCGCTACAAACTGCGTTTCTTCTATATATAAGAGGTTTAGGATTACGATGTTAGCCTTATCCGCGTCTGAAATGTCTTTTTCTTTACGCGCAAATGCCGGTAACGTTTTTAAAAAAGAAAATGCTGAGTCTGTCTGATAAGCAGTCCAACAGGCATATACGCGATTCAACGGTCCGATTGTGTCCTGGTGGCATGATCTTTCTCCGACGGCTTGTCTTATCTCTCCCACGGTTAAATAAGACAAGCTGTTATTTTTAGGACGATATTAGCCCGTCCCCTGCAGGAAACGGATAACCTCGTTAACAGAGAAAACTATGTACCGAAATAAAAGAGAGCTGCTTGCCGATATCATACTGGGCGAAGCCGTGCTTAAACTGCTGCTGGATGGCGACGCGATCACTTCCGCGACGTTGCTGAACGCCCTGACAGACATGGCGGAGGGTGAGAAAGACTTACAGCGTCATCAGGCCTGTCTTATGGCCATCAGCCACGCCTGCAGTAGCAAGAAAGACAGAGCGGGCGTGGCCGGCAGACACGCAGATGCAGCCTGCGGTGAGTTATCGTCCATAGTCACGGCGGGCAAACGCCAGAAGCAGGGATGGCGGTCGGGCCAATTAACGTCATCCGTTAAATGGCACTGATCATCCTCCCGGAACGATATCGGTGGCCGTGTCCCCCTGTTTAACCTCTCCGGCGCACCGTCTTTTTATCGTTAATACAGTAACTTCGACTGGAAAACTTTTATGAAAAATACTCCACCGGCTCAACCTTCCCGCAGGTCAATGTTGAAACACGTCCTGGCTATATCAGCTCTTTCGGTCACCGGCATCGGGACATTATCACTGCCGACGCTCTCTTTTGCGGCATCACTCAGCAAAGAAGAGCGCGATCGTATGACGCCGGATGCCGTCATCGAACACTTTAAACAAGGCAATCTGCGCTTTCGGGAAAACCGCCCGGCAAAGCATGATTACCTGGTCCAGAAACGCAGCACTATCGCGGGTCAGTATCCTGCAGCGGTGATCCTGAGCTGCATTGATTCACGCGCTCCAGCGGAGATCGTTCTGGATGCCGGGATAGGCGAAACATTTAATTCCCGGGTCGCAGGTAATATCAGTAATCGCGATATTATGGGCAGCATGGAATTCGCCTGTGCGATTGCAGGCGCGAAGGTCGTGCTGGTGATGGGGCATACCCGCTGTGGTGCCGTACGTGGGGCGATTGATAATGCTGAACTGGGTAATCTGACGGGCCTGCTAAATGAAATTAAGCCTGCAATTGATAAAACCGAGTACCCGGGAGAACGTACTGGAAATAACTACGACTTTGTCGATGCGGTGGCAAGAAAAAACGTCGAACTCACCATCGACAATATCCGTAATAACAGTCCGGTGCTGAAGGATCTGGAACGTCAGAAGAAAATTAAAATCATTGGCAGTATGTATCATCTTACTGGCGGTAAGGTTGACTTTTTTGACGCATAACCGAAAAAAAAGATAAAAGTGAAAAGCGGTGAGTAAGAAAGAATTTCCCTCGCCCTTTAAAGTTAATATCTTGCAGGCTTATAAATCACTCGGTTGAGAGTGTCTCTGTCTCTCATCTGGAAACACTCACCATTACTCTTACCTTAAAACCCCAGGGTTGACCTGGTGTTTCAGGAGCTGACATGCCCACTTTAATGAAGAAGCTGACATTATTTCTTATTTCTTTTGTATTATCAACGACCCTGACACATTCCGCCGAACTATCAAACTCTTTGAAAATAGATGCATTTCAACAGGAAACCGGCGCGTACACCGTAGACGGCAAGCCTGATAAATACATCACACTTTACTGGGTTGATGTACACAATGTCAGTAATCTCAAATTTGACTTTGGTAAAGGATGTTTCGTTTTATTCGCCAAAAATGGGACGTCGGTGGTTTCCCACGGCGTCAGCCCTGAAATTTCTAAAATCATTTCCCGGGGACTCAAACCGGATGACAGTGTCGGCGGGAATATTATCGTTGAGCACGATTTCAGTGACATGTCTGAGATGCGCTACGTGAAGTGGTCAAATGATCAATGTCAGACATCGAAAAGCCATAGCCCTCTGCTGAGTAAAGCAAAACCAGGACTTTAACCACGGCGTATTACTGCGCTCAACCGTGGCGATGTCGGAAAAAAGGCAGGGACGTTTAACGCGATAAAGTACTATTCTGGCGCTGCCCCTTATGACTGGGGCAGGTATCTTCGATAAAAGGGACGCTACGCCGTCGTTTTACATATATGTTTCACATCCTTCGCAGTCGCCGGGTTGACGCCGTCATTCAGCACAGGCGTTTCACTTCAGTCTGCTTCTGTACTAAAAGATATTCTCCCTTCGGTTAATCTTTTTAAGACAAATAAATATATGATGAAATAGAGAAGAGAATGAATATGAACAATTGCAATGACATCTTCCTGTTTGACGATGGTCAGGTTTTTTTTCCTCGACTCAGAAAAATTCTAAGTTTAAAACCTTCTACCAGAGGGGCCAACAGGATCCTCCAACTCAGGCAAACAACAGCAAGAGTGCTTTTTGTTATTTTGAAAGCAGGTTATAACGAATATGTGACGGATGATAATATTCTGCACGAAGTGTGGGATAAGCACGGATTAAGTTCATCAAGCCAGGCCCTGTACCGTAGCGTAAACATGATTAATAAAAAATTCACTGAACTTTCCGGAAAAAAAGACAGGGTGTGTATCAAACGAGTTTACCGGCATGGGTACCGGATTGAAGACGTTAAAAGATTGTCTGATTGCCATTTTTGCGCCCTTTTCCTTAATGACGTTGATAAAAAGAGACATGAAAACGGTTCGCTGAAAACCTGTCATTCGGCCTCTTCAGCTTGCCCTCGCTAATTCGTTATCACATCAGACAGATCTTTGCCTGTCGCAGGCAGGGCCACATGACTGTGCCCGGCGTTCGCTTAAAGCGAACCGCATGCCCCTCTGCTGATGGGATAAAACAATTTCGGGGTAAGGCAGCCCCGTCATGCGGTAAAAGGGGTCTGACAACCGTCAGGCTGACACCGCATAAAATCATAACCCATTAATTTTAATCTATTTTTATCAAAAAAACATAAAACACTGCCCCTTTTTACCTCTCATTTAACGGTATAAGAAACTGTTAAAAAATATAAATCCAGCAATTACATCCAAAAAATACAACAAAATTAGCATTTAAGTCCAAAAGTTTGTTTTATTATTCCTGTTAAATGCTGTTAACAAACCGGCCAATGATACCATTATTATCTTTGATAACATGCTGTTCAAAGAGGAGTGGAGATCAAAAAGTTTGGAAAGTGAAGAAAAAGGAATGTATTTAATCAATGATAAAGTGCTTTTTATTCCTAAAGAAAGAGTACTTGTTAATTACTCTCTGAAGAGCAACCGAAAACAAAACATTATCAAACTACGAAAAACGGCCAGCCGGCTTCTTTATCTTCTTTTGACTAAATTTGAAGAGGATTTTGTCAGTGCTGATTATATTTTATATGAGGTATGGGATAGCTACGGGTTAAGCTCATCTGAACAGGCCCTGAGGCGAAGTATTAATCGTGTCAATACCATCCTGCGTGAGATGGACGTTGATGATAATGCGATCGTAAAAGTTGACCGGAAAGGTTATAAAATAAATAACGTTAAAAAGATCTTCCCTTGTGTTTTATGTGAACTCTATGCGAAATGCAAAGCACTATAATTTTTTGGCATGTCCGTCCTGAGAACATGAACGCCCGTTATCCTGTGCAATTAACGTTCGGTTAGTGTTAGCCACGGTATCCTCCCTGACGTCTGCCGCAGATTCTCCCTCAGAACTGGGTTATTTCACCGACTATTGTTCCCCCTTTACCCCGCCATTCAACCCCGTGACCGGTTTGCTACCGCTGCAGCCAGCGATGCCATCCAGGCCGTTTAGCCTGTCTGCTGCCTCACCGACCACGGGTTCTGCACCTCGGACGCCCCTTTCTATTATCGCTTTCCGCTTATCCTGTTTGCAGAGTCGCTATTCTGAGGCCTTAAGCTCCGGGTTGATGAACAGCACAATATCAGTCGCTGCGTACATCAGCCGGAAAGTACAGAGGGTTATTGCGAACGACTATTGAAATCTTTTCATTTATCAACAACCTCATTGTTCATATTTTTTACAAGATCCCCACAAAAAGTATAATATCCTGCTGTTTTATACACCCCTCACACTTAAGATATATCTCACTCTAAAATAAATAACCAGCACATAAAACTGCAATATTTGATTTTTTTGGTTTTTACAACCAAAAAATTCACAACTATCAGGCCAGACAGGTAACTTTTCTTTTGACTACGCATTTTCACGTAATTCCATAAGATGCACAGGTGATACATGCTAAGGCCTGTATGAGAGAGGGCGGTTAACAGAAATCACCATCCTATTCTCAAACGGGTATTTTACTTTTATTTTCACCTGGCATTTTATTATGAAGAGATAGTGTTAGAAAGTCATTGACTGGAACACCAGATCTTTTCCCGGATTAATAAGAAATAAATCAAGGGCTGAGGGGAATACATATTCCATCGTATTTCCATCCCGTTAAATGTGCTACCTGATGTAGCAAATCTCGTAATAATATCATTATGGAATAATGACAATGAACGTTAAAAAGAATAGCAAAACTCTGCTGGCGCTGGTTATTACCTCGCTGATGCCAGTCAGTTCAGTTATCGCCGCAGGAACAAGCGGTGGTACGGTCAATTTTAATGGCAGCGTCGTGACGTCTGCCTGTGCTATTGGCGCAAAAAGCGCCGTTATCGATGTGCCAATGGGTGAGGTCCGAACCGCTGCTCTCGCGGCAGCGGGCAGTGAAGCCAGCACGGCAAAATCGTTTGAGATTACGCTGGAAGATTGCGAAATTGCTGATACCTCGGCTTCAACCCCGGATGCTCCGATTGCGGCCACTGCCGTGTCAGTGACCTTCAGCGGTACACCCGACGGCACAGACCCCAACAGCCTCGCCGTGGGCGCAAACGGAAGCAGTGCTGCCGCGCAAAACGTCGCAATACGTCTCTATGACGCGCAGGGAAACCTGGTGAAGCTGGGTGAAGCGGCGGAAGCCATTCCGATTCGGAAAGGCTCAAACACCCTCAGTTACAGCGCAAAATACTATTCGCCCAAAGGCAGCGCCACGGCTGGTGATGCCAGTGCCGTCGCGACTTATACCATTACCTATTCATAAGTGGCAGGCCCGGTCTGCGGCCGGGTCTTCTTTCACGTTAAGGAGAAACCAGTGCGTGCAAAAATAGGGATTTTTCTGGCTTTTGCGCTGTGCTCATTCGCCATTCACGCCGGAGGCGTGGGGTTGGGCGCAACCAGAATGATCTATTCCAGCTCAATATCGCAATCCATGCTTCAGGTCAGAAATACCCATACTGAAGCCTCCTTTTTGATTCAGTCATGGATTGAAAATGACCGGGGTGAACGGACGAACGATTTTGTGATTACGCCGCCCTTGTATGTGCTGAAACCCGCCGGTGAAAGCGTGGTTAAGATTCTGTTTAGCGGCAATGCCTTACCGCAGGATCGTGAAACCCTTTACTGGATGACGGTGAAAGCCATTCCGCAACAGAGCAATGAAAATACGGGCAATTCACTGCAATTCGCCTCCGCGAATCGAATCAAAATATTTTACCGCCCTGTCGGCCTCCAGAGCGAAGTCGGGGAAGCCGGGAAGAGAATTACTGGCCGTGTTGATGCAGGCAAGATCACATTATCTAATCCGACGCCTTATTACATCACCACGATCAATGTGAGTGTTGACGGTAAAGCTGTGCAGCCGGTCATGATACCGCCAAAGGGCGGCGTTACGCTCTCAGAATCATTTAATGGTGCAAAGAACTTCAGTTATCAGACCATTAATGATTACGGGGCATGGACGCCTGTCACTCTATCGCCTTTACATCAATAAGCGACACCGTGAAATTACGAACGCTGTGTGTTCTGGTTATTTACCAGCTTGGCAGGCAGGCCATCGCCGCAGAAAACGCGTTGCAATTTAATCCAGCTTTTCTCAATGGTGAAAATCCAAACACTGCCGACCTGTCATGGATCAACGCAGGCAGTGCTTTACCACCCGGTGAATATAATCTGAATGTTTCTGCGAATAATAATTATGCCTTCACCGGGGATATCGCATTCAGGGTTGACGGCAGAGGCATCGGCGATGCCCAGCCCTGCCTGACGGAGAAGCAAATTTCCGCGCTGGGTGTCGATATCCGTCAGGCTAAAGGCGGAAAATTACGGTTAGTCCGTCCCTGCTATTTTCCCGGAGAGCTTTTTGATGACTCTCACTTTAGCCTCGACCAGCAAACGTTGAGCCTCAATTTTACCTTTCCCCAGCGAGCAATGCGCACGCTGCCGCGCGGCTTCGTCAGCCCGGACAGCTGGGAATATGGTATTACGTCGGCATGGGTGAACTACGTCATTAACGGTTCAAATTCCGAATATCGGGGTAGCGAGCGCACGCGTGAACAGCAGCTGTTTATGAGTTTAAACAGCGGCGTTAACCTCGGCGCATGGCGACTGCGCGATTACACGACCTGGGCAAAAGACAGTAACGAACTCACACACGTACAGACCTGGCTGCAGCGGGATATACCGGCTCTCCGGGCTCAGATTTATGCCGGAGAAACCTATTCCTCTTCGCAGATTTTTGATGCCGTTGGCTTGCGCGGTGTCGCGTTAAAAACCGACGATAATATGTTGCCGGCCAGCCTGAGCGGATACGCTCCGGAGGTGCGCGGTATCGCACGCAGCAACGCCACGGTCACGGTGCGCCAGAACGGCAACATTATCTATCAGACCTCGGTGCCGCCGGGAGAATTTGTGTTGAAGGATCTCTATCCCACCTCAACGGGGGGTGACCTCGACGTAACGATTAATGAAAATGACGGCGGGATCACCCGCTACACGCAGCCTTTTGCCAGCGTACCGAACCTGGTGCGTAACGGACAGGTGCAGTATGCCTTCGGGGCAGGTCGCTACAGGCCCGGTACTCAGCAGAACGCGCCTGCTTTTGCCCAGGGGGAATTTTTTTATGGCTGGCGATACGGGCTCACTTTTTACGGTGGAGCGCAGGTTGCGGATCAGTACAACGCGATAGCGACCGGCATCGGGCAAAACATCGGCAGATTTGGCGCATACTCGCTGGATATCACTCATGCCCGCAGCGAGCTGGCGGATGAGCGGCATTACGCCGGTAATTCTGTCCGCCTGCGTTACAGTAAGCTGCTGAACGACTACGGTACCCGCCTGAACTTCTTCTCGCTGCGCTACTCCACGAAAGGGTTCTATACCCTGTCTGACACCACCTATAAAGTCATGTCCGGGGGCGGGACGGAAAACAGTACCGCGAGAGACACGACCAGCACCTCTGATTATCAGAGTGCCTACAACCTGCGCCTGACGCGTAAAGCGAAGAACCAGGTGTTATTAATGCAGCCGCTGGGTGAGCTGGGTTCGCTGTCGCTCTCCTGGGATCAACAAACCTACTGGAATACGCCTAACACCACGCAGAGTATGCAGCTGGCCTGGAACGCGACGTTCCATCGGGTCTCCGTCGGTGTGAGCGTGCAGCGCAGCACCAGCATCTACGATAACGAGAAAGATAACATTCTGGCGATGTCCGTTTCTGTGCCCTTAGGCAGTCCGGCACACTCTACGCGCGTGCGCTTCGCCACGACACAGGCCAATTCGACCGGGGCCACCCATAGCGCAGGGGTCAGTGGCTATGTGCCGGGGAATGAGAATCTGTTCTACAGCGTGAATCAGCGTTACAGCCAGCAGCAGCAGTACGGCGGCGATGCCGCACTGCAATATGACGGTCAGTGGGGCGATTACAACGTCGGCTACAGCTATGGTCAGGACTCAAAAACCGTTAACTATGGCATCAACGGGGCCGTGGTGCTGCATGAAGATGGCCTGACGCTGAGCCAGCCGCTCGGAAATACCAATATTCTGGTGAAAGCCACAGGCGCCAGCCAGGTGGCAATACTCAATCAGAAGGGCATAAAAACCGACAGTCGCGGCTATGCCGTGATCCCTTACGCTACCCCGTATCGGGTGAACCAGGTTGCGCTGGATGTCACGACAGCGGGCAGTGACGTTGAGGTGGAGAATGCCATCGTCAACACCACACCGGCTGAAGGCGCGATGGTGCGCGCGACCATCACAACCCATCAGGGCGCGAAAGTGATGTTTATCGTTCGGCATCGTCAGGATGTGCTGCCTTTCGGCACCCTCGTCTCCTTTGCCGAGGGCAACACCAGCAGCATTGTCGGCGATGGCGGCAGTCTGTATTTCTCAGGGTTAACCCCGCAGGGAACGCTGCAGGCTGCCTGGGGACACGGGCAAGACCGGCAGTGCACTATCCGCTACCGGCTGACTCAACAGAACTATAACCCCCATACGGGGTTATATGCGCAGGAGGTGCTATGCGAGTAAGCCATCATCTGGCCGCTCTTGTGCTTTTGCTGACCGGTATGCGCCCAGCCCAGGGATATGACGTCCTGGTCTCGGTAACAGGCACCCTGATTGGTAATACCTGTGTGGTCGCCACCGATTCGCTGGTGAAGAACGTCCCGCTCGGCACCATTGGCATTAAGCAGTTCAGCAGGGCAGGGGCCGTCAGCAATATCAAAACCCCTTTTACGCTAAAGCTGGAGGAGTGCGGTCCCACCTTTGCCGGCGTCAGGATCACCTTCAGTGGTACCCCGGACAGTGTATCGCCACAGTTCATCAAGGTGGCGGAACCCGGGGCGACGGGCGTGGCGGTACAGATCCTCGATGCCACAGGCTCACCGATCCCACTCAACACTCAGACCAAAGCCTATGGCACTGAGGGGAGTGACAGCGTTGAGATGACCTTTTATGCGCGATTGATTGCGACGGGCGATGCTGTCAGCGTCGGCCCGGTGTCGGCCATAGCCACCTGGACTACGGAGTATCAGTAATGCGTCACTGGATAGTGATCGGCTGTCTGCTTTTCGCATCCAGCGCCCTTGCGCTGGACTGGAAATCAGACATTACCATTTCCCCCCCGCCCATGACCTACAAAGGCCCGGCAGATTCCGTTACGCCGGGTCAGATTATTGGCAACGCCTGGAGCGCATCGGCCACCGTTCAGCAGGTCTTCTGGTGTGGCCTGATATTTACCTGCAACAAAGGGACGATGGAGCCTGGCAGCGGTGCAATATCCACCGGCATGACGGTGACGATAGATGGCGCAAATTATGCCATTTTCGAAACCGGCGTACCGGGTATCGGCTTTGTAATAGGCCTCAGAGATTCCAACGGCACAACCTATATTCCGCTGCAAACCGGTGTTATTCAGACATATCCCGCACAAGGGACCAGTGCCGTGGCAACCGATTTAGGCTGGGCAGCAAAGGTGACGTTTGTGAAAACCAACAAGACGCTGAAATCGGGTACCTATCAAACGACGAGTATCGATGCCGCGATCCTGACGGCCTACAACAATGAAACGAAAACTGCCAGAGTCAGAATCAACCCGACCACTATTACCGTGACCGCCAGCGGATGTACGGTCAGCACAACACAGGCAGACGTCAAACTGGGCACGCTGGATGTCCGCACCCTGCCCATTCCAGGCAGCGTTTCCGCCTCCGGTACGTTCAACGTGAGCCTGACCTGTGATGAGAAAGTGGCGGTGAATGCGGTCATGACCGATCAGACCACGCCGGCGAATACCTCTTCGGTGGTCACGCTGACAGGCGATTCGACGGCATCCGGCGTCGGCGTACAGTTTTTCTACAATGGTACCGGCCCGGTGATGATGGGGCCTGATAACACCAGCGAAGGCACAACTAATCAGTTTTATATTAAAACAACCACGTCGGCGCAGACGCTGACCCTGCCGTTTCAGGCCAGGTTCGTGCGCACCGGGGATCTGACGCCCGGTACGGCAAAGGCCTTAGCGGGCATTACCTTTTCCTATCAGTGAACCTGCCTGGGCATAAACGGGCAGGGCGGGAGCCGGTTTTTTGAGATTTTACGCTGCCACTTTGGCTTAACTCATCGGGTTTGTTCTATGCTTTTTAACGTCACGTCCTTTTCCCCCCTTCCTGGAGGAGCAGCACATGAGAGCATTAACCTATCACGGACCGCATAAGGTCAGCGTCGACAACGCCCCGGACCCGGTTCTGCAGGCAGCGGATGACATCATTCTTCGCGTCACGGCAACGGCAATCTGCGGTTCAGACCTGCATCTGTACCGGGGGAAAATACCCGGCACGCATCACGGCGACATATTTGGCCATGAGTTTATGGGTGAGGTGGTGGAAGCCGGCAAAGAGGTCAGCGCGGTGGCCAAAGGCGATCGCGTGGTGATCCCGTTTGTGATCGCCTGTGGCGACTGTTTTTTCTGCCATCTGCATAAGTATGCCGCCTGCGAGAATACTAACAGCGGGAGAGGCGCCATCCTGAACCGAAAAGGCATCACGCCTCCGGCAGCCCTGTTCGGCTACAGCGATCTCTACGGGGGCATTCCCGGCGGACAGGCTGAATATGTTCGGGTCCCCAAAGCCAATACCGGCCCCTTCCGGGTTCCCTCAACGCTGCCGGATGAAAAAGTCCTCTTCCTGTCGGATATCTTACCCACCGCATGGCAGGCGGTGAAGAATGCCGACATCACCCGGGGTTCCAGCGTTGCCATTTACGGTGCCGGCCCGGTAGGGTTACTCAGTGCCGCCTGCGCCCGGCACGAAGGGGCGGAACAGATCTTTATGGTCGATCATAATGATTACCGGCTGGCCTTTGCCCGTGAGCGCTATGGCGTTATCCCGATTAACTTTGATGAAAATGACGATCCTGCCGCACTGATTATTGAAAACACGGCGGGCCACCGCGGTGTGGACGCCGTCATTGATGCCGTGGGCTTTGAAGCCAAAGGCAGCCTGACCGAAACCGTGCTGACCACGCTGAAAATTGAGGGAAGCAGCGGCAAGGCGCTGCGGCAGTGTATTGCTGCCGTGCGGCGCGGTGGGGTGGTCAGCGTCCCCGGCGTTTACGCTGGCTTCATCCACAGCTTTATGTTTGGTGATGCGTTTGATAAGGGCCTGACGTTTAAGATGGGGCAGACCCATGTTCACGCCTGGCTGCCGGACCTGCTCTCCCTTATCGAAAAGGGCCACCTGAAGCCTGAAGAGATTGTCACCCACCATATGCCGCTGGAAGATGCCGCGAAAGGATACGAAATTTTTGAAAAACGCGAGGAGGAGTGCCGGAAGGTGATCCTGGTGCCGGGGATGGCCGCGCGCTAACGTCCCCCGGGGGCGAGAGACCGCCCCCGCCCCTTACCTTTTACTTTTCAAAACAGAATAATACTATGTGCCATTTTGCAGAAATACCAGCGGTGCTGAAGACGATTGCCGCTGGCAAAAGGTCTGTAAAATCGTAGAGACAAAAGGAATGATTCTTCAGAGTGAAGCCTCATTAACTAATGTGAGATAGCGGGAGCCAGATATGTTTTTACCGCTAACCACACAGACAACTTTCCGCCCGCTCAGTTCTTTTGCATAACGAAGGACCGCCGCAACGGCGGGTACTCCTGAAGGCTCGACAACATGGCTATGTAGATTGAGCATTAACAGCATCGCTGCTTTAATTTCGGCTTCCGAAACGAGAAGGACACGATCGACGCGGTCGCGTATAAGTGGCCAGGTCATCGTTTCAGGTTCTATATAGCCACTGATACCTTCGGCGATTGACGACGTAATTTCCACAGGGATCGTTTCGCCAGCATCTTTCCAACGCGCAAATGTCGGGCTCGCTTCACTTTGTATTGCCCATACTTCAGCTGCAGGGTTTATGGCTTTGATGGCCGTTGCAATACCGGAGGCCAGGCCGCCGCCGCCAATGTTAACCAGAATAACGTCAGCGTCTGCCCAGTCTTCCATAATTTCCAGACCGACAGTGCCGCCCCCGGCAATCATCTTTTCATTATTGTAGGCGGAGACGAATAGTGCGCCTGACTGTTGCGCTGCGATAATGGCAGCCTGTCTCGCATCTTCAATATTTTCAAAAAACGTAACCTGAGCACCATAATTTTTCATCGCCGAGACCTTAATGGGGTCTGCTGACAGCGGCAAGAATATGGACACGGGTATGCCTGCTACCTGTCCCGCACAAGCAAGTCCTAAGCCATGGTTCCCCGCCGTCGGGGCGATGACGCCGGCACGTTGCTGGTCTGCGCTGAGACAGGCAAGAACGTTTGCGGCGCCTCTCAGCTTAAAGCTACCGGTATGTTGGAGATTTTCCATCTTGAGCCTGACCTCCGTCCCGACAAGGGCAGACAGCGCGAACGAAGGCACCAGCGGAGTTCTGCATACTGTTGTCTTAATTAGCCGGGAAGCTGCGTAAATATCTTTCAACGTGACACTGCCCATTGGCCTTAGAGTGTGGTTTGTCATAGTATGCCCGTGAAGTTATATAAGACATTAACTATATAGGTAATTGGCTATATGAACAACTCAAAGACATCCATGGCCGATATCTTTCGCGCCCTCGGTAATGAGCACCGGCTCGTGATTGTCGAATGGCTGGCCGATCCAAGGTCACATTTTCCTGAGCAGCAGGACGGCGATCTGGTTAAAGATGGCGTATGTGTCGGGTTTATCACTGAAAAAATTGGATTAAGTCAGCCCACCGTGACAGGCCATCTACAAAATCTCGCTAAAGCCGGAATTGTGACCTCGAAACGTATCAAAAACTGGGTATTCTATAAACTTGATCGCCAAAGGATGGATGAAGCAACGGCAATGCTGTCGGAATATGGGAAGCTGGCGACTCGCCGCTTATAGCGAACGATGTCTGGGCCAGCCTTCATTCTCTGCATAATATCGCCAGATATTATCGGTTCACAGCCAGCAAAGACTCAATACTTTCACCTCTGGAGATGAATGACAGGTCAGGAAAAATTTATTGCTACCAGGGTTATACTTTTGGAAGAGAAACTTATTTTGTACGCTCACTGGATGCAGCCTATACCCTGGCAGTATTATCAGACATCGAAGGTTATGATATCTATAAAAAATTCAATCAGATATGTCGTACGAAATACAGACACACAGACGTAGAGAACATTATGAAAAAAATCATTGACGACAGTTTGGTTATAAAAGCCACAATATCAGCACTTTTTAGTAGTATCGTTGGTTCATTAGTATTTTTAATGTATCTTTCTTGGGGAGATAATAGCACATCCGTATTGGGTCTTATTTTTACTTACTTTTTCATCGTCATGATGAGTATTATTGGGACCATAATGGGTTCTTTAATAATGGGTGTACCATTATTGATGATTTCAGCGCGTTTTTATCCTGATGCCACTGTAAAAGGTAGCTTATTTATAGTGTGCTCTACAATCTTCATGTGGCTGGTTGTACTGGCGTGGCCTATAACCAAGATATTTGAAATTCATTATTCGGATGTTTTGCTTTTAAGCCCCTATGCTTTCTGTTCGGCTTTCACACTTACCTATCTGACTTACTGGAATTAATGGGCATGGCATTTTCGGGCATACTTATCCTTCCGGAGAGCCTGCTGATGTGCTCACTTACCCTCTGAACACCGGGCATCTCCTGCATCACGCCCAGCCGTGATTTTGGTATCAGGAACATCAGATTGTAAGATTCACATATTCGCGGTAATCCTGGCGGATCAGGGTAAATGTTTCCGGGTTATTACACCGTTAACGATTGCACATTATAATCAGCCGAAACTATCGCAGTGATACGTGATGCGTACGACCTGGCTGCCGATAATCAGGACAGTCCCCTGGTTAACTGGAATTGCTGATGCGCCCATCGTTACTGAAATATCTCTTTGCCTTACTGAACCGCCATCGCGGCCAGCATTCCTCTGCTTCATTGAAAGCACTGACTCAATCCATGCCTGTCATTGAGTTCAGCCCTGCCGGCATCATCCAGAAGGCCAGCCCTCTGTTTCTGGAAGCAATGGGCTATCGTGCGGAGGAAATACTGGGTCGTCATCACAGTATGTTTTGTCCTCCTTCGCTGGTTAATACACCGGAATACAGGAACTTCTGGCAGCGTCTCGCTGCTGGCGAACGTTTCAGTGATAAATACCTTCGCCTGGCCAGGGGAGGGCGTCCCGTCTGGCTTGAAGCAAGCTATATCCCGGTAACCGACCGGCGGGGCAGAGTATTCAAAATCATCAAAATAGCTGCGGATATTTCAGAGAGAATGCAGTCTGCGTTGGAGCAGCAATCTGTGATTAATGCGATCAGCCGGTCAATGGCGATCATTTCATTCAGCCCTGGCGGCGTGGTACTCGATGCTAACGATAACTTTCTGAAAGCTACCGGCTATACGCGGGAACACGTGCTCGGGCAGCATCACAGGATGTTTTGTTCAGACAAACTCAGCGCAAGCGAAGCGTACCGGCAGTTCTGGGAGAGGCTCAATCAGGGAGAGTATTTTTCCGGTCAGTTTCCACGCCTCAACCGGAAGGGTGAACCCCTGTGGCTCCGCGCGACCTATAACCCGGTTTTTAACAGTAATGGCCAGCTCTATAAAATCGTCAAATTCGCTTCCGACGTGACGGAACAGGTCATACGTAATAAGAGTGAGCAGGATGCGGCCGTCCATGCCTGGAATATGGCCGTAGAGACGCGGGGAAGCGCTCAGGCTGGCGCAGCGGTGATTGATAACAGTATCAGGGTCATTAACAGGATTGCGGAAAACATGAACGTTGTCTCCGCCGACATATCACGTCTTAACAGTCAGTCGGTCAGCATTGACGGTATGGTGGAAACCATCAGAGGCTTTGCCATGCAGACTCGCCTCATTGCTCTTAATGCGGCGATAGAGGCCGCAAGGGCAGGGGCATCAGGCAGGAGCTTCGCCGTTGTTGCCTCCGAGGTGCGTACCCTTGCAGCCAGCGTCAGCGGCGCGACAGAAGAAATTGAACGGATTGTCTCCGGTAACCATCAGCTGGCCAGAGAGGTTCTCAGGGGCATAGAAGTCAGTCTTGAAAATACCGGTCAGGGTGTCACCCTGATGCGTGAGGCCGGTGAGGTGATTACCAGCATCCAGCAGAATTCTGAACGTATGGAAAATGCCGTCAGGGAAGTTGCCCGCTCGGTTGACGCTTAATATTGGGGCCGATTCAGTGCATACCGCAGCCGGAGCACAATCGTTCGGCTTCTCAGCAGGTAACGAGCCACTCACACGTTGTCTCTGGCCCAACATACGACGTATCACAGCGTATATACGCTACCCTGTGATACCGTCTGTGACCCGGTGGATCCTCTCGATGCCTCTTATGACAGTTCTCAGTGCCATCAGATATCTACAGTTCTTTAATCACTCTGGCTGGATTCCCTGCAACAACACAGTTTGGCGGCACGTTTTTCGTTACCACTGCGCCTGATGCAACAACAACATTATCGCCCAGCGTCACTCCCGGGTTAATGATTGCACGGCCGCCGATCCATACATTATGACCAATCGTAACCGGCTTACCGTACTCTGCGCCACCGATGCGTGCCCCGGCGTCGAGAGGATGAGTGGCTGTATAAATATGTACGCCGGGCGCAAGCATGCAGTTATCCCCAATACGCACTTCACAAACATCCAGGATCACACAGTCAAAATTGGCATAGAAATTCTTGCCCAGATAAATATTATATCCATAATCGCAGCGGAAAGTTGGCTCCACGTAGGCCTTACTAAGGCCGCCTAACAGCTCAGTTAATAATTTCTGACGCAGATCTGTCTCATCTGGCGATGAATGATTGTAAAGGTGTAGCAGATTTCTTGCTTGTTTCCGTTCGCTACGCAATAACGCATCTCCGGCATCATAAAGGTCGCCAGCGATCATTTTCCGCTTTTCTTCACTCATCGTCATCTGATGCTATCCTTTTAATAAAATCCATTAGTTCCCGGTGTTACTACGTGCAATTATGACCATCTCAGCTCTGTATCATGCGGCTTTGCAACCTAAGCTTTGGTTAAACCGCAATAAATAGCCATCTGGATCAAGGATCAAGAAATTAAGCTGACCATGCAAACGATTATGGTCGCGATACCAGCGTTCCTCGACAGGTTTATGCAAAGGGTGACCGGCATCTTCAATTGCCGCCGCGAGTAGCGCGCAGTCAGGACACACAATTGACAGGTTCAACCCTCTGCCAAAGGGACGCTCCAGAGGACCTACCCGCCAGGGCGACTCATCCGGATAGTCTTCCTCAAGCATCAGTTGACTACCATAATAGGAAAGAAATGCGAACTTGTCTTCTGGCCTGTCATACTCAATTTTGAACCCCAGAATATCGTGATAAAACTGCAAACTCTGTTGCAGATCAGAGACGATCAATTCAGGAATCAGCGCATTCATTTTCAGCATGACATGCTCCTGTTGATTTCAAAGGTATAAAATTATAAAGACGGCATGCTAACCACGTAGCATGAGGCTATGCAAGCAAATATGAAAGCGCCTGTTTTCGTTCTACTGACCCCCCTTATATTAATGTAAACAGGGGGTTAATATCATTACTGCATTATGATATGTGCGGCCCTTATAGGTACGCACAACGTTAATTATGTTAAATTGCATATCAGATCAGGTACCCGGCTGTGGGCTTTGCTCACGGGTACCTTGCCTTCCTTCTGAAAGATATGCTCATTCAGAGACTCTAAAGTGGCTTAGTTTCCGTTTCCTGCGCCCCGGAAAGCCCGTCTCATTCTCCAGCTATCACGGTGAGTTTTTAGCGCATTGTGACCAGCTTCCGGCGCTGGCTGCGTGCCGTTTTCAGTTCAGTGCTATAGTGCCCCCTGCTCATTGCCATCACTGTAATAGTCAGCTTGTTCGGCACCATCCAGCGCTCCAGCTCGCGCACCGACACGGTGACTTCTTTTGAAAGAAACCCCGCTTCAACTCCCAGCTGCCACAGCGGCAGGCTCGCTATCGCCCATCTGTCCAGGTTCTTCACAGAAGGAAAACGCTCACTCAAGCGGTAAAATATGGCCTCCATTTCGTAATGACCCACGGGTGAATCAGACCAGCGCGACACCCAGATGCTGGCCGTCTCCGGGGAGTGTTTATCATGCCGGAATTCTGTTTCTGAATGGAACAGGATTTTGGGTCAGGGTCAGCGATCGCAGTAAGGCAACAAGCGGTGATCGCGGCGCGTACCGCATCGAACAGAATCGCACCAGGCTGATGGGGCCGCCAGAGGATGCCCGGTGCGTATCCGGTTGAGAAGACATAAAACCGCCCTTTCCACTCGCTGTGAAATTAGCCTTCAGAGGGACGGTCAAGATAACTTTCTGAAAGTTCATCGCCTTTTAGCGACGTACCGCCATGATCCCGGCGTCCACATCCCAGATAGCGCCGGTGACCCATGAAGCCTTATCCGACAGCAGGAACAGTATCGTATTCGCCACGTCTTCCGGCGTACCGACACGGCCCAGCGGATGAAAATCGCTCATAGCCTTCATGGCATCAGCAATCTCTTCTTTGGCCATAAAGCCTTCGTAGATTGGAGTATGAACAATGCCCGGTGAAACGGCGTTCACGCGAATGCCTGCGCCAGCCAGCTCTATCGCCAGGTTGCGGGTCAGAGCGTGCAGGCCCGCTTTTGCCATCGAGTAAGCTGACGCCGGCGAATCACCCAGCGCGGCCTGAGCACCAATTGAGCCCACGTTCACAATCGCACCTTCGCGCTTATCGGCCAGCATGTTTTTGACAACGTCCTGCGTGATAAAGAACGTGGCGCGGTTGAGCGACAGATACATGTCATAGTCCGCTGCATCGTGCTCCGTAAAGCTCTTGGGAATGAAGATGCCCGCAGAGTTCACCATCAGGCTGATATCACGGTGATGCGTATTGATTTCCTGACGGATGGCGTTCATGCCTTCCTCATTCATCAGGTTAGCGGCAATGACCGAGACGGATCCGACTCCGTACTGGCTCAATTCAGTTTTTACCGCTTCTGCTTTGTCCTTCCGGTTGCCCGTCAGCACTACGTTGCCGCCGGCCTTCAGCACCATGCGTGCCGTTTCAAGACCCATGCCGCTCGTGCCGCCAACAACCAGAAGCTTTTTACCTTTAAAAAAATCGCTCATTTCTGACTCCACTGTTTACAGGTTTGATTCTGCCGGCAGCCAGACTGCCGGCGTCGGGTATTCAGATACTGCAGCCACCGGTGCCACAGGCCTGACCGGCAGTGCCGGACAGTTCATCCTGTTTTTCCTCCCACACCTGGCGTAGGGCGCTCAGGAAATTTTCGGCGGACTGGGCACCACTGATGGCATATTTCTCGTTCAGCAGGAACAGCGGAACGCCGCTGACGCCGATGGAACGGGCGTGCGCCTCATCTTCCGCCACGGAAGACCGGAAGGTCTCGCTCTCCAGCGCACGCCGCGCATCATCCGCATGCATCCCGGCTTCTTCAGCCAGCTTGATAAGTTCCGAGGGGTCAAAAATGGAACGCCCTTCGGTGGTGCCGGCCAGGTACAGGCGCTCTGCAACCGCATCACCTACACCCGCCTGGCGTGCAGCAGCCAGCAGCGTCAGCGCATCTTCAGTATCGCCAAACAGCATGGTGTCAAAATTGTACTGAAGGCCTTCCGACTTACCGGCCGTTGCCACCTGATTCATCATCAGTTCGGCGCCGTGCTGCCCGCCGAATTTCTTATACAGCGCTTCCCGGAAGGGAAGTGCCGGGCGATCGCCTGAGATACGAAACGCGTGGTGGCGTATCACCACGCTGTCGCGGTGTTCGAAGGCGGCCAGCCCTTTTTCAAAGCGTTTTTTGGCGATCCAGCACCACGGACAGACTAAATCTGACCAGATATCCAGGGTGATAACAGGCTTGAGGGTTTGCATTTTTGTACTCCCGATAAATAGATAAACTGGTCATTCCGCTACGTTACCCTGCGATGCCGCCGGACAACGCTGCGAAAGGCATACCTTATTCAGCTGCCCAGACCGGATAGTCGGTGTAACCTTTTTCCGGGTTGCCGCTGACGCCGTAATAGGTTGATCGATCGCTTTGCGCCAGCGGCCAGCCGTTCTGCATCCTTTCAACCAGGTCCGGGTTAGCGATGTACGGGACCCCAAACGCGATCAGGTCGGCTTCGTTTTCTGTCAGCACGTCTTCGGCGATCTCAAGGGTGAAGCCGCCGGCAGCGATAAGCGTCCCGCCAAATGCCTTGCGGAAGGCCGCTTTAAAGCCTGCGGGTACCGGCGCCTGGGTATACACGGGCTGGTAGTAAAGATGCACGTACGCCAGCTCGCGCTGCCCCAGCGCCGTTGCCATTTCACGCCAGGTTTCCTCTTCACCTTCATAAGGCGCGAGATCGTAAATACGCCCGAACGGGGAGAGCCTTACGGCAACCTTCGTGCTGCCAACGGCCGAAGAAATGGCGTCGATGGTTTCCAGCAGGAATCGCTGGCGGTTTTTAACGGTGCCGCCGTAACCGTCCGTACGCTGGTTCAGGGCGCTGCTGAGGAACTGGTCAAAAATAAAGCCGTTAGCCGCCATGATTTCCACGCCGTCAAAGCCGGCTTCCATTGCCAGACGGGCTGAATTAACGAAGTCCTGGGTAACGCGACGGACTTCATCCGTTTCCAGCGCACGCGGCACGCTCGGGGTTACGGGACCCGGTTCGCCGGAGTCAGTAAATGCAAATACGGTGGTGTTGGTTGCCTGCACGGTCCCTGACGAGACCGGCGCCGCCTGTCCCGGTAGCAGAGAAACGTGGGACATGCGGCCAACGTGCCACAGCTGGGCGAATATACGCCCGCCTTTTGCATGGACGGCGTCCGTCACCTTGCGCCAGCCATCAACGTGCGCGCCGGTGTAAATGCCCGGGGTATAGAGGTAACCACGCGCTTCTTCTGAAACCGGGAGTCCTTCCGTAATAAGAAGGCCTGCCGATGCACGCTGCGCGTAATAAAGCGCAACAACCTCATCCGCCACGTCATTCATCGTGCGGGTGCGGGTCATGGGGGCCATCACCACGCGGTTTTTTAATTCGAGACCGGACAGGCTGCAGGGCGTGAATAACGTGCTCATTGAATACCTCATAACTCGTTGATTGATATGGCCAGACCCGGGAAGTGGTTGCAGGCAGTTCAGGAGTCACCCGGAGACGTCTGTCTGCAGCATTCGCGGCCAGCTGATGAACGTCACTATACCTACCTACTAGTTGATAGGTCAACGGGAATTATTTATACTCTTTTATGTTCAGGAAAAGCTGATGCCCTGCTACAGAAATATCAAATAAAAATCATGAGGATAGATACAGATTGCGTGAAATCACCAGCTACAACGAAGATAATTTTCGCGATATTGAACGCTATGAGGGGCTGTCAGTGGTGCGCTTCTCTGCTCCGTGGTGTCCGCCCTGTCAGACCAGTGAAGTCTTTTTTAATGTCCTGGTAAACCAGCTTGACGACGACATTCAGGTGGGCAGGGTTAATGTCGATCAGGCGCCCGTGCTGACGACAAAATATGTAATCTGGGGCCTGCCAACGGTGCTGATATTCAAAGAGGGGCAGATGGTGAGGCGCATACCCGGCGTAAAGCATGCGGGCTTTTATGCCAGTGCGATTGAAGAGGTAAAAAAAGGGCAGTAAGCCCTTTTTATCGATCCTTGAGCGTCTGTGCGTCCGTCAGCCTCTCATCTGGCTGACGGCATCCAGCGTGCGGGCAGAATAGACTGCCGCCGCGCCGGCGTTCAGGTTGATGGCCACGCCCAGAGCCTCGGCAATTTCATCATCGGTGGCACCGGCTTTGATGGCGGCCTCCGCGTGAAAAGCAATACAGCCGTCGCAGCGGGTAGTGACTGCGCAGGCGAGTGCGATAAGCTCGCGGACCTTTGCGCCAAGCAGATCGGTTTTGTTACCCGCGCTGCCAAGCGTCACCACGCCCTTCATGGTTTCAGGGGCAAGCTTGCCAAGCTGGCCAAGGCGCTGCATCAGTTCTGTACGGTAATTATTCCAGTCCTGCATTTTTTAAGCTCCGGTTTTGGGATTCAGAAACATCAGTATATGTTTGAGGCTGTTGCTGAAGACTTCAGCTCTGCCCGTTGCCCGTGCCACGACGCTCGCCCCCTCACAGAGGTTAATAATCATCAGTGCGGCATCTGTGGCGCCAATTCCTGTAGAAAATTCACCGGCACCAATCCCGCGCTCCACAATGCCAGTCAGCCAGCTGATCTGCATATCGAAATAGAGCGACGTCTGCTCAATAATATTCGGGGGAAGGTTGGCCGTTTCGGCCGACAGCGCGCAGCAAAGCGGCAGAAGTGAGTCCCGGTAACTCTGTACGAAGAGGTCCACGTAAGCGGCAATCTGCTCTGCCGGCGAGCTTTTTGTCGCCAGAATTTCATCAAAGGTTGCCCGGGTATCGACTAACGCCTGCCTGACCACCTGCTCACCAAGGAGGTCTTTCGTCGGAAAGTGATGGTGTATGCTGGGCTTGGTGATGCCGATAATTTTGGACAGATCGGCATAGCTGAAGGCAGAATAGCCTTTTTCCCGCATGAGATGCTCGGCCTCGCCGAGGAGCCGTTCCCGCGTCATCGTTGTCATAATCCACTCCGTTAAACCTACTAGTTGGTAGATTATATTATCTTCATGGCTGTATGACAAGTCTCGTAATAATAACATTCAACCTCGTTGCTACCGTGTACCTGCATACGTTTTGCTGAATGACGGGAGCTTCGTTCGTTAAATTTTACTACCTATCAGTTGGTAGTTTACGCTCTGCTTTTTTGGAGCCCACGACCATGCGATTTTCCGTTGTTATCAAGATTGTTACTGCCATGCTCGCCTTTGCGGCGAATTCGATAATTTGCCGCGTTGCCCTCAGGGGCGGACATATCGATCCGGTGACATTCACCGATCTGCGTCTGACAAGCGGTGCGCTGGTGTTACTGCCGTTGTTAATCCGGCATAAAGGGAAGCTACGCGGTTCGCTTAACCTGAAAAATGCGCTGTTTCTGATGGCGTACGCGATGTGCTTTTCGGTTGCCTATATTCACCTTGATACCGGAACAGGCGCGCTGCTGCTGTTTGGCGTGGTGCAGCTGACAATGGTCGTGCACGGCGTACTCGCAGGAGAAAGATTGACCCTGCTGAGGACCACAGGGCTGGTCATGGCCGCAGGCGGCATTGGTGCGCTTCTGTTGCCTGGTGCGAAGGCCCCTCCGGTCAGCAGCGCGTTAATAATGGGCCTTGCAGGACTGGCCTGGGCGGCTTACACCCTGGCGGGAAGGAACCAGGCCGGGGGTGCCGTTGCCACCGCAGTAAATTTTCTTATTGCCGTGCCGCTGGCGCTTATTCTCACCCCGTTTGTCAGCAGCGGCCTGCATTCTGACGTTCAGGGAGTTATCCTCGCCGTGTTTGCCGGTGCAGCTGCCTCTGCCGGTGCTTACGTTCTCTGGTATTCCCTTTTGCCCCATCTTGACTCGGTAACTGCCAGCACGGTTCAGCTGAGCGTTCCCTGTCTTGCCATGCTGGGGGGCGTGTTGTTTCTGGGTGAATCCCTGAGCCTCAGAATGCTGCTGTCAACGGCCGCCGTGCTCGCCGGTATTGTTCTGGTGATCGGTGCCCCCCGCCGGAAGCATTAACAGCAGGACGTCAGCCGCAGAAAAGATTATGACTTGACAATCCAACTAGTAGGTAGGCAATCTCAGCTCATGGCATAACCTCATGCCCGTTCCCCCTGCAGACTTACTCGTCGTAGGGCTCGCGCAGGGCCACGATTGTTAAAATACTTTACTGGATACCTGCATGAGATACGACTTTGATGAGATTATCGACAGATCGGGAACGGACAGCCTGACCATTGAGGGCTGGCGTGAATACATGTTTGGCGGGCATACCGGGGGACTTCCGACGGCACCTGAGGGCGGTTTTATAAACCTGTGGGTGGCGGACATGGCTTTCGCCACCCCCCAGCCCGTACTCGATGCTGTTCATGAACGGCTGAATAAAAAAATCCTCGGTTATACGCGGGCATATAACCCCGTATATCAGGAGATTTTTGGCGGCTGGTGCCAGCGACATTATGGATACCGCTTTGCGCCCGAGAGTATTGTGCTCTCACCGGGCATTATCCCGGCGCTCAACCGCCTGGTTACTTTACTGACGCGTGAGAACGAAAGTGTACTGATCCTTACCCCGTCCTATGCGCCGTTCAAGAAAGCAGGGGAATACAGCGGTCGCCGGGTCGTCAGTTGCCCTATGGTATATGCCTGCGGAGAAATGTCGGTGGACTTTAGCGACCTGGAGCGGCTTGTTAAGGATCCGGAACTGGGCATAAAAGTCTTCTTCCTGTGCAATCCTCATAATCCTACGGGTCGCGTATGGCGCCGGGACGAACTGCAGCGGATGGCAGAAATCTGCCTGCAAAACGACGTATGGGTCATCTCAGATGAAATACATTGTGATTTATCCCGCACTGGGATCAAACATACGCCGGCGGCTTCTCTATTTCCCGACAGTAATAAGATTATCACCTGTATGTCTTCAAGTAAGACCTTCAATCTGGCGGGCAACCTGCTGGCCCATATCATGATCCCCGATCCGGTTATCCGCACGTCGTGGCTGCGGCTGTACGATGACATGCTGTCACCGCTGAGCCTTGTCGCCAACCTTGCCGCCTGGTCACAATGCGATGACTGGCTGACGCAGGTCCGGCAATATATTGACGGTAATTTCGTATTTCTCCGCGCCTGGCTTGAAGAACATCACCCACAGGTCCGTTTTGACATTCCGGATGGAACCTATCTTGCCTGGCTTGACCTGAGCCCCCTTTCAGCCGTCAGCGGAAAAGAATACACCTCCCTGTACTTTGCTCAACAGTCAGGGATTCTGGTAGAGGATGCGGGAATGTTCGTTGGCAACGGCGACGGGCACATCCGGCTGAATCTTGCCTGCCCACGCGCGATGCTGGAAGAAGGTCTTCGCCGCCTGACCCGATCGCTTAACACGCATTTCTGAAACAGCTAAGGTGTGGCCAATATGCTTCCCGGAGCTGAAAGTATAAAGAGTGGCAGAGGCTGACCTCCTACTGGCGGAGCGACGGTGGCAAAAAAGTGATGTGGCGCGCCGTGCTCAGCGAAAATGGGGATACCGCATCGAAGAGTTCAGGCCGTCATGAGGATATTTGGAGGGGCAACAGTGCGGTCTTGCAGCCCCCTGCATGTCACTGATGCAGGGGGCTGCTTCACGCTGACATCACGGTCAGAGCAATGATTAGTCCAGGCGGGTGTTAACCTGCACCGGGTTTGCAAGCGTGTCATGGATCGGTGAGCTTTCCGGCAACAGCTGAACCAGCTCTTCGAGCTGCTCACGGCTGGCGGTCTTGCTGTTCAGGCGAACGTCCACACGAATACTCTTCGCGCCTTTGCGTACGTTCTTATCCAGGCCAAGGAACCCCTTCATATCGATGTCGAAATAGAGGTCGAGATCGATGCTTTCCAGATCAACGCCTTTTTCAGCCGCCATCAGGGTGAGAGTCGCAGTATAACAACCCGCGAGTGCCTGCAGAATGTACTCAGTCGGGCTCATGCCTGAATCGGTACCTAACAGGCCTGGTGGTTCGTCACCGATATTAGAAAACTTTCCAATGCGGCTGCGATCTTCTTTGCCATCCTGGAACGACGAACCGGTTTCAACGCGAACGGCCAGTCCACCATGGGAATGGGCTTTCACCTGGAAAGACATATTGCCAAGACCGGGCTCTGCGCGCACGGCTTCACGAACGTTGCTGATATCTTCGGCGGAAGCATGTGGTTTCACTGTATGAGACATTGGAGCTCCTGTGTTTTTCATTAACGAAGGGTTGAATATGTTCCTATTAAGCTACCTACTAGTTGATAGGTTAAATGAACAAATTGTGTTTGTCCAGCTTTCTCAGGAATGTGTAGCCGCAGGCAACTTCTGAGCGTAAAGCGTCGCTGGACCATTTTTAATAAAAATGATGGTGAGACCGCTTCAAGCGTATTGCAGCCGGCAAAAAAGTACATACCCGGGAGCTAAGCAATTCATCAGAACTTCCGAAAACTTCTATTCACCGAGTTTAAGCGTACATAATCACATTTAAGCCACTGATTTAAATATCTTATATAAAGTCACTTTTCATTTGTCTGTGCTTCCGACTTCTGCCCATTAGCCCGGTTACCGGATCCCTGAAGCGGTCCATAAGGCGGCTTCACACAATGAATTGCGATTACATTCAGCAGGGTGCACCACCCACCGCCTTTACCTTTTTTCGGATCTGCGGGTTTAACAACTTAAGCGCGGGGAATGCAGTGGACATGGGGAAGTTGTGCAGCTAATTTTAAAGGTCTGTGTGGCACACCTGGCGACTGACGCAAGAACATAAAATCTCCGTATCGTGGCAGGATAATTTTAATTAACAGAAAATGATTTAATAAAAAACTATATATTTCAATAATAAGAAAAAGATAAAAGTTAATAAAAATCATATAGCACCAGTAACTTCCTGTTATTGTAAAAATAAAAGTTGAAAACAAGGATGAAGCGATGTATTTGTTTATCTGACACATTGTCATGAATTTCACCAAAGTCATAGCAAAGTAGTTGTTTATGAAAGTAATCGAAAGAGAGTTTTTATCCGAAGTTTCTGGCGCTGGCGGTCGTAACGACCCATCCTTTAATTCAGGACGTAACAACACCAGTAGTAAGGGAGGGGCGGGTTCACAAAATAAAGGTAACCCAAACTATAGTCAGAGTGGAGTGGTATCCTGTAATAACGGTATAATCGGTGGCGCTATTGCCGGGGCTGGCTGGGGCTGCTTTAGGCGTGGCCGGTGGTGCGTTTGCAGGCGGTTGTTTCGGCGGAAGCGGGAACGGTGGGAGTAACTCCGGTAGCAATAACTCATCTGGAAACTGTAACTCAGGTGGAATGGGCGGTTCCTGCAACCGCTAGATAATTATAACCCGCTGCGTGTTTCGGGCGGGTCATAAGGAGGGTTAATTGAAGCTAATCTTAAAGAATTTTATATTACTCTTGTCAATAATGACTGGTTTTTTTTTCCTCAGTGGTGTGGGTATTTATCCGGAACTCTTCAGTTTTAAACCTTCCGTTGAAGTTTCGAAAATTGTCATCACCATCAGCTCACTGATATCTTTTTCTTTACTGGGGCGCAGGATTATAAAATTAATTTTTAAAAATGAAAATAAAATAATCGGTAGCACTGAATGACTAAAAAAGAAGGTGTTTTACTCTTATCTTTATTTATTCTCATGGTAATCCTTACCGGGGCTCCATTGCTTTTACCTGAGCAACAAGAACGAGTGTTGATTGAGTCCGGTTTGTTTATTCCATTGATGTTCACGATAGAGTTCTTGGTTGTTTTCCAGCTTTACTTTTTCCTCTTAAGAAAAAAAGAAGGTTTTGGGATGGGGGCTTTTAGTTTAAAAGATTTCATCCTGTTTTTCACTCTTATTCTAATCATACAATTTGCCATTCCGGCACTCGCAGCAGAAGATCCAGAAGATGTCAGCAATTATGAGTTTACCCAACCTCTAATCAGCTTTATTTTTATACAGATTTCTTATATTATCTTGGCCCCTGTTTATGAGGAGATAGCAATCAGAGGTGGGCTGTTTGGATCGCTTAATATTTTCCTCAGGGCAAAAATCCCTGCGGCAATTTTATCCTCGCTGATCTTCTCCTTTTTACATACTCAGTATTCAGGCTACAAACCTTTTGTGATTCTTTTTTTTGTATCTTTAACCCTTACTGTCGCGAGGATTCGGTCAAATGGATTATTACTACCAGTCATGCTTCATATCCTTATGAATTGTATTGTTATTAATAAGCACTATTTTTTTAGCTAGTGTAATAAAAATCTTAATTGTCACACAGCATAATTTTATAAGGGCATAACATTGTTTCGCAGGGAAGCAGTTGAAAATCAACGAATGAAATGGCGAGGCCGGGCACTGCTTCTTCCGGGGATCCCTTTTTGGGCAGTAGCGGGCCTGTGTTTCTTTTTCATTGCGGTGTTTCTGACATTCATCATCGCTGGTACCTACAGCCGGCGGATTAACGTCTCAGGTGAAATAACGACTTATCCGCGCGCAGCCAATCTGTACTCCGGGGTTCAGGGTACAGTGGTCAGACGGTACGTTAATGAAGGGCAGTTAATTGAGGCCGGCACCCCTGTTTACCAGATTGACGTAAGCAAAAGTACACGTAGCGGCGTAATAAGCGAAAATGAACGCAGGGATATCGACAGTCAGCTTAGCCGAATTTCACAGATAGTCAGCCGCCTGGAAAGCAATAAAAGAGCAACACTGGACATGCTGGAGAAGCAAAAAGATCAATACACTTCTGCCTTCCGGCATTCTACGGACATCCTCCGGCGAGCACAGGAAGGGATCCGTATTATGAAGGAGAATATGGATAACTACCGCCATTACCGTAACCTTGGGCTCATTAATAAAGATCAGCTCACCAATCAGGTAGCACTGTATTACCAGCAGCAAAACAATCTTCTGGGTTTGTCAGGTCAGAATGAGCAAAATTCTCTTCAGATAACTGCACTTGATAGCCAGATCCATACTCAGGCAGCCGATTTTGACAACCAGATTTACCAGATGGAGCTACATCGTTATGAACTTCAAAAAGAGCGGACACGTATTGATGCCGATGGCACAATAATCGTGCGGGCGCTGGCCGCCGGTCGTATAGATTCGCTGAGCGTTACGGTGGGGCAAATGGTTAACCCGGGTGACAGCCTGCTGCAGATTATTCCCAAGAAAATAGAGTATTACGCTCTTGTGCTGTGGGTTCCTAATAATGCCATCCCGTATATTAATACTGGCGACCGGGTCAATATTCGCTATGAAGCCTTCCCGGTCGAGAAATTCGGTCAGTTTTCCGGCACGATCTCCGTTATCTCGAGAACGCCTGCATCGCTGCAGGAAATGCAGACCTACCGCAGCGCCCCCTCGTCCGTTGAAACTGCTGCTGAACCTTACTATAAGGTCATTGTAAGGCCTGAAACGCAGGAAGTTATGTATACAGGAAAACGTCTGAGCCTGGAAAATGGCATCAAAGGGCAGAGCACACTGTTTCTTGAGAAAAGGAAAATTTATCAATGGATGATCTCCCCCTTCTACGATATGAAGGTCAGCGCCTCGGGACCGGTCAATGAATAAAATGACTATCAAAGCGCTGGTCAGACAGCTCGAAATAAAGTTACGCAGCCGTGTCCCGATGATCCACCAGACCGAATCTGCTGAGTGTGGACTTGCCTGCCTGGCGATGGTCTGCGGACATTTTGGCAAGAACATCGACCTGATAGCGCTGAGGCAGCAGTTCAATCTTTCATCCCGCGGTACTTCGCTATCCGGGCTGACGGATATGGCTGAGCAGCTGGGAATGACAACCCGCCCCCTGTCTCTCGACATTGATGAGATTGGTGCCCTGAATACGCCGTGTATTCTGCACTGGGAGTTCAATCATTTTGTCGTGCTGGTGAGCGTGAAGACGAATTGTGCAGTGCTGCACGACCCGGCACGCGGCCGAAGGACGGTCGGCCTGAAAGAACTCTCGCAGAGTTTTACCGGTGTGGCGCTGGAAGTCAGTCCCGGAAGTAAGTTTACTGCAGACACCGTCGTCCACAAAATCAGCCTCAGGTCGCTTGTTGGCAGCGTACACGGGCTGAAGAGAGCGCTGGGTAAAATATTTTGCCTGTCATTCGTATTTGAAACCATCAATCTTGTAATGCCGATCGGTACGCAGCTGGTAATGGACCATGCCATACCTGCAGGAGATAAAGGTTTACTGACGTTGATCTGCATCGCACTGGTTTTTTTCATCCTGCTCAGAGCCGCCGTCGGTATGGTACGTTCATGGTCAGCGCTGGTTATGGCTACACTTGTTAACGTGCAGTGGCAGTCAAGCCTCTTCAGTCATCTGCTACGCCTGCCGCTCAGCTATTTTGAGCGACGTAAGATGGGTGACATCCAGTCACGGTTTGGCTCACTGGATGCGCTGCGCAGCGCTTTCACCACCAGTATAGTCGGGGCCATCATGGACAGTATCATGGTCATGGGGGTTGTGATCATGATGGTGATCTACGGGGGATGGCTGACCTGGGTTGTGATGGCGTTTACTGCACTTTATGTCATGCTGCGCCTGGTGACTTACGGGCGTTACCGGCAGCTGTCAGAGGAATTACTCGTCAGGGAAGCACGTGCCAGCTCTTACTTTATGGAAACGTTGTACGGCATTGCCGCCGTTAAAATGCAGGGAATGGGACGACGTCGCACTGCCCACTGGTTAAACCTTGAGATTGATTCAATTAACACGGGAATCCGTGTCGCTAAAATGGACCTGCTGTTTGGCGGTGTCAACACGTTCATTGTCGCCTGCGATCAGATTGTCGTGCTCTGGCTGGGTACGAGTCTGGTTATCGATAACCAGATGACTATCGGGATGTTTGTTGCATTTGGCGCTTTCCGGGGACAATTCTCTGACCGCATCGGTTCACTCACGGAGTTCTTGTTACAGCTACGCATGATGAGTCTGCATAATGAACGTATTGCCGATATTGCGCTGCATCCGCGGGAAAATTTTAAACCCGATCGCCATTATGAACCAGGTTTACAGCCTTCAGGACTCGAGACGCATGAACTTAGCTTCCGCTACGACAGTCAGTCTCCTTTCATATTTCACGATATTAACATATCAGTCTTACCGGGACAGAGCGTGGCGATCACGGGCTCCTCCGGGGCAGGAAAATCTACGCTGCTAAAAATCTTATGTGGTTTATTTTCCCCAGAAAGCGGAAGAGTTGAAATAGATGGGGTTGACATTCAACAACTTGGAATCAATAACTACCATAAAATGATCGCCTGTGTAATGCAGGACGACAAACTGTTCAGTGGTTCAATCAGGGAGAATATATGTAGTTTTGTAGAGGATGTGGACGAAGCGTGGATGAAAGAATGCGCCCGCGCCAGCTATATACATGATGCGATCATGCGTATGCCCATGGGATATGAAACACTGATAGGTGAGCTGGGTGAAGGACTTTCTGGCGGGCAAAAGCAGCGCCTGTTCATTGCGCGGGCACTCTACAGGAGGCCAGCAATTTTGTTTCTGGATGAAGCTACCAGTGCGCTGGACACGGAGAGTGAAGCCATGGTGAACCGTGCAATCAGAGAGCTCAGCATTACTCGGATCATCGTTGCGCACAGGGAGACCACGATCGCATCAGCCGACAGGGTTATTCCTATTAACCGATCGCAATGAAAGCCTCAGAAATAGCGCACCGCCAGGAAATAATAAGGAGTAGGCTCAACCAGTACTGGCCACTAAGGTCCGACAAGACTTGCATTTTATGGTGTTGTTTAAACACGACCCGGACGCGCCTTCAGCAATATCTTTCTCAGTCAAAATCTGGTGAAAAGTTGCTATGACAACGGGCTTAGATATGTTAGTTAAGTAAAGGCCATTACGGCCCTTACTTAATTCATTAAAAATATCAATCAGTGATTTTTGGCTTAACCAGACTTCGATAAAAATACATGAACAGCAGGTCTGTACATCTTGCAAAACCTACTATAAAAAAAACAGTCACAATCAACTGAGAGATTTCTATTGGCGCGGTAAACCAATCGCTACGAATGCCAAATGCACCATTCAGGAAGCTTGATGCAACAAATAGTGTGATAACAAAAGCCAAGTAGCGAGATAATCTTAATAGCATACAGTACCTAATTAATGTTAGTTGTCACCAAGTACAGCTACCACCTAAACCACCACCGCTATTAGTACCAGTGCCTTTACCTGCACCGCTACCCTGGCTACCACCATTGAAACACCCGGTGATTCCACCTGTTATGGCTCCTCCTGCCGCACCAGCCAGGGCACCCGCAGGACCACCAGTGAATGCACCAGTAACAGCGCCTCCTAACGCTCCGCCAATAATACTGTTATTACAGTTTGCAACGCCCGGATCATTGTATCTGGGATTACCAGTATACTGTGAACCCGAACCGCCCTTATTACTGTTATTATTACGTCCTGAATTAAAGGATGGGTCGTTACGACCGCCAGCGCCAGAAACTTCGGATAAAAACTCTCTTTCGATCACTTTCATAAACAACTCCTTTGCTATGACTTTGGTGAATTTCATGAAAATTTGTTTCAGATAAACTAATACATTGGCACAGCATTGTTTTCAACTTTTATTTTTATAAAAACCAGAAAACACTGGCGTTATCTGGCGCTTTTCAGCTTTCTTTATTTCTTATTATTGAAATATATGGTTTTTATTAAATCTTTTCCTGTTAATTAAAAACCGGCACTGTCGCAAAGATCTGGCGATGGTAACTGATGCCACTGTTTAGCTGAAGGAGCAGCACATGAACCCATTCAAAGGTCGGCATTTTGAGCGTCATATTATCCTGTGGGCCGTCTGCTGGTACTGCAAATATGGCATCAGTTACAGTAAGCTGCAGGAAATGCTGGCTGAGCGAGGGGTAAATGTCGACCACACCACGATTTATCGCTGGGTACAGCGTTATCCACCTGAGATGGAAAAGCGTCTGCGCTGGTACTGGCGCCAGCCTTCCGGTTTTGGCTCATGGCATCTCGATGAGACCTGCATGAAGGTCAACGGACGCCGGGCTTATCTGGGGTCAGTTTGGATATCGAAAATTATTGTACGTTAAGGTTGTTTTTTGACCTTTCTACTTTAGCGGGCCTCAGCCGACGAAATTTACCGGAAGCCGGTATCCGGTTGCTTTTCCAGATATAATCGCCTGTCAGATTGATGTGCTCCCAGCCTAACGGCGACAAATGCGACAGCAGTTGTTCGCTGATCTTTAGTCCCTTACGCTTCAGGGCATCGATCGCCCTTTCCATATACACAGTATTCCACAGCGAGATCGCAGCCGTCAGAAGCGTCAGTCCACTGGCGCGATAGCTCTGATTTTCCGGCTTCCTGTCCCTGATTTCTCCCAGCCGGTGCA
>Ga0308168_1000138_pt1 | contig 116424 bp, 109 predicted proteins | sample PhyCR2_FD_202133 | JGI IMG/M metagenome (GOLD analysis project Ga0308168, IMG submission 202133) | Phyllosphere microbial communities from UC Gill Tract Community Farm, Albany, California, United States - DLSLRC.R2 | ecosystem: Host-associated > Plants > Phyllosphere > Unclassified | place...
ATCTTATCCATTCACCTTTCCCGGTAGGTAGATACACGGAATGCCTGGTTTGTTTGAAGGACAACCGGCAGAAACGATTAATTATGACACAAATTGACCTGGCTGGATATACAGTATTGGAATGCAAATTCTGGTGACTTGTGCAACAATGTATCCTTCGTGAGAACTCTGGAAGATGCTTCGAAACTATCGAAAGACCACGTGGAAATGGTACACTCGCGCGCTACACTCTTTTCAGACAAGTTTTCAGGAGACACGATCATGGCCAGCAGAGGCGTAAACAAGGTGATTCTCGTCGGTAATCTGGGCCAGGACCCGGAAGTACGCTATATGCCGAGTGGTGGTGCAGTGGCCAACATTACGCTGGCTACTTCCGAATCCTGGCGTGATAAAGCGACCGGCGAGATGAAAGAGCAGACCGAATGGCACCGCGTTGTGCTGTTTGGCAAACTGGCCGAAGTGGCCGGTGAATATCTGCGTAAAGGCTCCCAGGTCTATATCGAAGGCCAGCTGCGTACCCGTAAATGGACCGATCAGTCCGGCGCAGAAAAATACACCACAGAAGTGGTGGTAAACGTCGGCGGCACCATGCAGATGCTGGGTGGCCGTCAAGGCGGTGGCGCACCAGCAGGTGGCGGCCAGCAGCAGCAGGGTGGTTGGGGTCAGCCTCAGCAGCCTCAGGGCGGCAACCAGTTTAGCGGCGGCGCGCAGTCTCGCCCGCAGCAGCAGCCGTCTGCACCAGCGCAGTCTAACGAACCGCCAATGGATTTCGACGACGATATCCCGTTCTGATAATCAGAACCTGCGTTTCGCAACAACAAAAAACCCAGACCACGGTCTGGGTTTTTTATTTTCAGTTTTTCTTTTCAGAAGGTTTCGCCCGCAGGCATCAGGTGTACATCATTGGCCAGTCTGGTGGCGTATGGCTCATCGCCTCGACCATTACCGCTTTAACGTTATTCCAGATCGCCGCCACATCCAGCAGGGTGATACCCAGCAGGCCGGTGGCAAACCAGCATGCCGCCGCCAGACCCAGACAGGTGCTGATCACCGCCAGAACGGCGTAATCCGATTTACGAAATTGAATGTTCAGCGTGCTGGCCAGAAACATCAGCACTGCGCTCAACAACTCCCAGCGTGCAAACACAACGCCAGTGGTAATAGCTGCCATAAAAACGATCCTCAAAGATAACCGCCGCCGGGTAAAGCGCGACGTTGCCCACACACTGTGGCAAACTGGCTATCGGCAGGCTCAGACTCACAACAATGAAACAATGTTTCTTGTTACATAAGATGTGTGAACTATATCACATTTGTTCTTTTATTCGCCACTGGGCAAATGCATAAAAATAGCGATTTTTAAACCATGCTGCCAGCATGGTTATAACTACTTGAAATATATATTTAGTCTGCCATGCGCTGTATTTATGATAACTTTGCTGATAATTCATCAGGATAAGAAAACATGTACAGAGCGAAGGCCGATGTACAATATTTACAGCCTCAGAGGTATGGATTATGCTTCTTGCGGTTGTTTAATGTGTTCGTAATAAATAAATCAGGCTTGAGCTTTTTTTCTGTTTATTCTTTTTTCTTTTAATTTTACACACGCGTCTCTGGAAGATTCTCGGATTCATGTATCTGACTGAATGTCATTTCATTCCTGATTAATTCGTTGCGGTATTTCTGTCTCGTTAATGAGCTGCGAATAAACAATGAAGCAAGTAAATCGAGAAAATATTAATGACAGTACCCGGGCCTTGCATGCATTAGCTAAATTAATGCCAAAACTATCCTCCCATGCCACCTTAACGTCTCTGCTGGAGACGATAAATTATACCTTTGGCGCCCAGCTCAGCTGGGTGATGATGCAGGATGAGACGGGCCAGCCGCAGCTGGTCAGTGCCGGTGAGTTAACCTGCCATCCGCTGGAAATTAATGCTTTTCTTGCCAGCCTGTTATTGCAACGTCATCAGCGTTCATGGCAGACAATCGGCTGGAAAGAGAATACCGGCACGCTGATATTCCCTCCCGGCCATCCGGGACACCACCAATTACAGTGCGGGGTGCTGTGTAAAATGGCCCCGCATCAGCACGGCTACTTCTTCCTTGGGTTTACGCAGCCGCAAAGCCCCCTCACTGTGCTGAAAGAGGTGGTAATTATCCTGGTGGAAAAGCTGAAGGATGTTGTCACCGGGCTTGTCGCCCGAGAGCGCACGGCAAAAGAGATGCAGCGGATGATCGCCCAGTACAAAACACTGTTTGAACGGGCGCCGGTGCTGATGAACTCGTTCGACAGAAATAGCCGCTGCGTGTTGTGGAATGCCGAATGCGAAAAGGTGTTTGGCTGGACGATGGCGGAGATCAACGCCCATCCCGATCCGCTGGCGCAGTTTTATCCTGACCCGGAGATGCGTCGCCGGGTGCATGAGTCGGTCAACATCACCCCGCTTAACGACATGTACGAATGGCACCCGGTGCGCCGGGACGGGATGCAGCTGACGATCCTGTGGTCGAACATTTCCCTGCCGGACGGCTCAATACTCAATATCGGGCTTGATATTACCGCCCGTAAAAACGCGGAGCGGCTTCTGGAAATGAAGGCCATGACCGACGATCTGACGGGCTGCTTAAATCGTTTTGCCATCCTGCAGCAAATTGCCGTTGCCCTTGAAGCCAGCCAGCGACAGGAGGCCGACAGCTACTTCTCAGTCCTGATGTTTGACCTGGATTTCTTCAAACAGATTAATGACCAGTGGGGCCACCTGGTGGGAGATGCCGCGCTGGTGCACTTCTGCGACTGCCTGCGGGCGCTGATCCCCCCAGATGCAGCGCTGGGCCGGGTGGGTGGAGAAGAATTTTTACTGCTGTTGCCCAAGACCCACAGCGACGCGGCGGTGCAGCTTTCCACCCGTCTCCGCCAGGCGCTGACCGTGACGCCGCTTAACGTAGGCACCCGAATGCTGACCCTTTCCTTTAGCGCGGGAGTGGTGGAGGTGAGCGGCGAACCGCACGATACCTCCTCGCTACTCATTAGCGCAGATAAGGCACTTTACGATGCCAAACGCGCGGGAAGAGGAAAAACAATCGTCGCGGTTGATTATTTATAAATCACTTTAATCATTATCATGGGATAAATAGCACAAAATCTCATGATGAAGTTGCGCTTTTTACATGCTGTAGGTAGTTTGAGTTAATCGACAACATTCTGTTGAGTTATCCGGGAGCCTGGCTTTCGACACCGGTAATTATTTTACTTAATAACCAGGAAACGAATACTTTCAGTTTGGCTTACGGACAAATATTATCGGCATAACCAAATATTAGGTTATTGGTGTTAAAAGTCAGTTGCTAACTTCGCATGATTCATGCAACGTAATCACCTGTTTAGCAAAGCATCCGGCCTTCATGATTACAGGCACATAAAAAGCAGGGAAAAAGGGCGGAAATGAATCGTAGCGCACGGGACAAGGTGCTGAGGATAGTCGGGGTTATCATGGTAGTTTCGCTACCTGTGATGCTTGCGCTATGGTTTGCCCAGCAACGCGCGGTCAACGAAACACGCAGCCAACTCAGCTCCTTTGCTCAACTCGCTTTAGACAAAACTGAACTGGTGATTCAGCAGGTGGAGCTGGCGCGTCAGGCGGCTGAACAGTATTCGGGTGATATTTGCACGCCGGCACACCGACAGAATATGTTAAATATCGTCCGGGGCCGACTTTACATTGCCGACCTGCTCTATGCTGATGGCCGTGAATTCCTCTGCTCCACGACGAGCACCCCCGATAACCCCTATACAATTTCCGACGCCAATTACCAACGCCAGCCTGACGTCTCTATCTATTATTACCGCGATACGCCGTTTTATGCGGGATATAAGATGACTTATATGCAAATAGGGCATTATGTGGTGGTGGTTAACCCCCTGACCTATAGCGAAGTCATGTCTTCGGATCGCTCTCTGGCGTGGGGTGTATTTGATACAGTGACCAATGCTTTTTTCTCGGTCAGCGAACAGGCTAATCAAAATGAATTAAAAACGCTGATTGGCGATAACGATCTTTCGTTCCAGAAACAAGGCCGCTTTTATACTATTGTGCGCTCGGACAAGCGCCCGATTGCCGCCATTGTTTCAACGACAAACCAGCGATTTTACGAAGTGCTCTATCATCAGGCGACATTAACCCTGCCGCTGGGGATGATCAGCAGCATTATTATTTTACTGATGTGGTCGCGGACGCGACGGGAATTTAATTCCCCGGGTCGCTTATTGCATCGGGCATTAAATAAAAGACAGCTTTGCCTGCACTACCAGCCGATTATTGATATTAAAACCAACGTCTGTGTCGGGGCAGAGGCGCTGTTGCGATGGCCTGGTTTTAACGGCCCGGTGATGAGCCCGGTAGAATTTATTCCGCTGGCAGAAGAAGAAGGCATGAGCGAGCGCATTACCGACTACGTCGTGGAAGAAGTCTTCAGCGATCTGGGCCCTTTCCTGGCCTGCAACCCGCATATCTATATCTCCATTAACCTGTCAGCCACGGACTTCCACTCTTCACGCCTGATTGCGATGATCACCGATAAGGCCCGCCACTACAACGTTCGGGCCCAGCAGATTAAAATCGAAGTGACCGAACGCGGGTTCATCGACGTACCGAGAACCACACCGGTGATCCAGGCGTTTCGTCAGGCGGGATATGAAGTGGCGATCGATGATTTTGGTACCGGCTATTCCAACCTGCACAACCTCTACTCCCTGAACGTCGATATCCTGAAAATCGATAAATCTTTTATCGATACGCTGACCACTAACAGCACCAGCCACCTGATCGTCGAGCACATTATCGAAATGGCCCAGAGCCTGCGCTTAAAAACCATCGCGGAAGGGGTGGAAACGGCGGAACAGGTCACGTGGTTAAACAAGCGCGGCGTGCAGTATTGCCAGGGCTGGCACTTTGCGAAGGCGATGTCGCCGCAGGATTTCATGGCCTGGCAGCAACAGCCTGTCGCGGCATCACTCGCCCACAGCCACTAATTCAGCTGATGACGGTAGTCGCTGGGGGTGCGATCAAACTCGCGGCGGAATACGCGGGAAAAGGTCTGCTGTGAGACATAGCCCAGATCCATGGCGATATCAAAAATAGGTCGCTGGGTCGTGCGCAGCGCCTGAGCGGCCAATAATAACCGGCGTTGGCGAATGTACTCGCCCAGCGTCTGGTGCATCACGGCGCGGAACATCCTCTGTAAGTACCACTTCGAATAACCTGACTTTTTCGCCACCACATCAATACTCAAGGGTTGATCGATATGGTCATCCATCCATTCAATAAGTGTCTGAATAATTTGTTGATGCGACATAAAGCAGCCTCCCTCTGGGTACACCTGTGTCTATAGATTCGTCGTTTTGTCTGCGGGCGAGTATAATTCCTCAAGTTAACTTGAGGTAAAGAGGTTTTATGGAAAAGAAATTACCGCGGATAAAACCGCTGCTGACCCCGGGCGAGGTGGCCAGGCGTAGCGGCGTGGCGGTGTCAGCACTGCATTTCTATGAAAGCAAAGGGTTAATTAAAAGCATTCGCAACACCGGTAACCAGCGGCGTTATACCCGCGACGTGCTGCGCTACGTGGCGATCATTAAGATTGCCCAACGCATTGGCATCCCGCTCGCCACCATTGGCGAGGCGTTTGGCATCCTGCCTGAGGGGCATACCCTGAGTGCGAAGGAGTGGAAAGCATTGTCCTCCCAGTGGCGCGACGAACTGGATCGGCGCATTCATACCCTGGAGGCGCTGCGCGATGAGCTTGACGGCTGCATTGGCTGCGGATGCCTGTCGCGCAGTGACTGCCCGCTGCGTAACCCTGGCGACAGACTGGGCGAACAGGGCACCGGCGCGCGGCTGCTGGAAGAAGATTAGCCCGACGCAGTAAAAACTAAAGCGCCACAGAGGCGCTTTAGTTTATTCCCGGTCTTTGTCTTTCTCTCTATCCCGCTGGTTCACAGGAGGGTTTCCCCCGACATCAACACCCCTCAGTCGAGCATGCTTTGGAGGTTCCGGTTTGTGCTGACAATTTAAGTCTAGGCCGGGAGCCCGGGTTTGCCAGCGTCACAGTACAAAAACTCGGCGAAATTTTTTCGCCAGGTTGTGCAATTTTCTATAGTTAGTGGATAAGCCCAACTGGAGATGACCATGATTAAGGTCCACCATCTCAACCAGTCCCGCTCCCAGCGCGTGCTCTGGGCGCTGGAAGAGCTCTCACTGCCCTATCAGATTGAACGTTATCAGCGGGATAAGACCATGATGGCGCCCGCCGCGTTGCGCAAAGTCCATCCGCTGGGCAAATCTCCGGTGCTGGAGGATAACGGCCTGATCCTGGCGGAGTCGGGCGCGATCCTCGAATACCTGCAGGAGACCTACGATCCCGGCTCGCAGCTTAAGCCGCAGGATCGCGAGCTGAAACTGCACTACCGTTTCTGGCTCCACTACGCGGAAGGCTCCCTGATGCCGCTGCTGCTGATGAAGCTGGTCTTCTCCAGCCTCGGTAAACCGCCGATCCCGTTTGGCCTGCGCTCGCTGGGCAAAGTGCTGGGGCAGGGGGTGCAGAAAGCGTATCTCAACAAACAGCTGGAAACCCACGCCCGTTTTCTGGAGTCCTGGCTTAAGGATCACCGCTGGTTTGCCGGAGATCGTCTCAGCATGGCGGATGTGCAGATGAGCTTTCCGGTGTTTGCCCTGCTGGAGCGTGGCGGCATAGAGGATCTTCCTCACCTGCAGACGTGGAAGAAAAACGTCGAAATGCGGCCGGCCTGGCAGCGGGCGATCCAGCAGGGCGGTCCGTTCGAAATCCCTGGCGAGCCCTGAAAATGTTATCAAATTGCGCATTCACGATAACGTTTGCGCATACTCTGTCTACTTCTTCACCACCCCGTACGGAAATTAGCGAAAAACGGCAAAGTTAAGTTGAAAATGCCCATGTTTAAGCCGGATAATCGTTTGCCTTTAATTCAACACCCGTTTTGTCAGCGCGAAGCTAAACGTTTGCTTTTTTTATGACGCCCCTCTTTGTCATAAACGCAGCACAGGGATATGACGTTTCGCTGGTCGTGGAGAGTCCATCACGCTGACCGACGACGATAATAATTTTCAGGGGATGTTTTCTATGTCTACGCCATCTGCGCGTACCGGCGGTTCACTCGACGCCATGTTCAAAATTTCTGCCCGCGGCAGTACCGTGCGTCAGGAGATCGTTGCCGGTCTGACGACCTTCCTGGCGATGGTCTACTCGGTGATCGTGGTGCCGGGCATGCTGGGCAAAGCCGGTTTCCCACCGGCGGCGGTCTTTGTCGCCACCTGTCTGGTGGCCGGTGTCGGCTCCATCGTAATGGGTCTGTGGGCCAACCTGCCGCTGGCGATCGGTTGCGCCATCTCATTGACCGCCTTTACCGCATTCAGCCTGGTGCTGGGCCAGCATATCAGCGTGCCGGTTGCGCTGGGTGCTGTGTTCCTGATGGGTGTGCTGTTTACCATTATCTCTGCCACCGGTATCCGTAGCTGGATCCTCCGCAACCTGCCGCAGGGCGTTGCGCACGGCACCGGGATTGGTATCGGCCTGTTCCTGCTGCTGATTGCCGCCAACGGCGTAGGTCTGGTGATCAAGAACCCGCTGGACGGTCTGCCGGTTGCGCTGGGTAATTTCGCCAGCTTCCCGGTGATCATGTCGCTGATTGGCCTGGCGGTGATCATTGGTCTGGAAAAACTGAAAGTGCCGGGCGGCATCCTGCTGACCATCATTGGCGTTTCTGTCGTGGGGCTGATTTTCGATCCGGCAGTACACTTCTCCGGCGTGTTCGCCATGCCATCCCTGAGCGATGAAAACGGCAACTCGCTGATCGGCAGCCTGGATATCATGGGCGCGCTGAACCCGGTGGTGCTGCCAAGCGTGCTGGCGCTGGTGATGACCGCGGTCTTCGACGCCACCGGCACCATCCGCGCGGTAGCGGGCCAGGCGAACCTGCTGGATAAAGACGGTCAGATTATCGATGGCGGCAAAGCGCTGACCACCGACTCCCTGAGCAGCGTCTTCTCCGGTCTGGTGGGTGCCGCGCCGGCAGCCGTGTATATCGAATCTGCGGCGGGTACGGCGGCAGGCGGTAAAACCGGTCTGACGGCGATCACCATCGGCGTGCTGTTCCTGCTGATCCTGTTCCTTGCTCCGCTGTCGTATCTGGTTCCGGCATACGCGACCGCACCTGCGCTGATGTACGTTGGCCTGCTGATGCTGAGCAACGTGGCGAAAATCGATTTTGCCGACTTCGTTGATGCAATGGCCGGTCTGATCACCGCGGTATTCATCGTGCTGACCTGTAACATCGTCACCGGCATCATGATCGGTTTCGCGTCGCTGGTGATCGGCCGTATCGTTTCCGGTGAATGGCGCAAGCTGAACATCGGTACGGTAGTGATTGCCGTGGCGCTGGTGGCGTTCTACGCGGGCGGCTGGGCTATCTAAGCTGTCAACTGCGTAAAAAGACGGGTGGCTCAGGCCGCCCGTTTTTATTTTCGGAACACATCTTGTTGCCTTATGCGTTACTCTGGGGGAGATACACTGTGGCAAGATGCCAGTGATGTAAACGAACAGAAATCTCGCAAACAGGGAACGCATGGAAATCTTTTTCACAATACTCATCATGACCCTTTTGGTCTCCCTCTCCGGGGTAGTTACCCGCGTACTGCCCTTCCAGTTACCGCTTCCGCTGATGCAAATCGCCATCGGTGCTCTGCTGGCGTGGCCGACGTTCGGATTGCATGTCGAGTTTGATCCCGAACTGTTTCTGGTACTGTTTATTCCTCCCCTGCTGTTTGCCGACGGCTGGAAAACCCCGACCCGTGAGTTTCTCGAACACGGGCGCGAGATCTTCGGCCTGGCGCTGGCGCTGGTGGTGGTCACCGTGGTGGGGATTGGTTTCCTCATCTACTGGGTGGTGCCGGGGATCCCGCTGATACCGGCCTTTGCGCTGGCGGCGGTACTGTCACCCACCGATGCCGTGGCGCTGTCCGGGATCGTCGGTGAAGGGCGCATTCCGAAGAAAATCATGGGCATCCTGCAGGGCGAGGCGCTGATGAACGACGCCTCCGGCCTGGTGGCGCTGAAGTTTGCCGTCGCCGTGGCGATGGGCACCATGGTCTTCACCATCGGCGGGGCGTCCGTTGAATTCTTCAAAGTGGCCATTGGCGGCATTCTGGCTGGGTTTGTGGTGAGCTGGCTGTATGGCCGTTCGCTGCGCTTCCTCAGCCGCTGGGGCGGCGACGAACCCGCCACGCAAATCGTGCTGCTGTTCCTGCTGCCGTTCGCCTCTTATCTGATTGCAGAACACATCGGGGTGTCGGGTATTCTGGCCGCGGTGGCGGCGGGGATGACCATCACCCGCGCCGGGGTTATGCGCCGTGCGCCGTTGGCGATGCGCCTGCGCGCCAACAGCACCTGGTCGATGCTGGAGTTTGTCTTTAACGGCATGGTGTTCCTGCTGTTGGGCCTGCAGCTGCCGGGGATCCTCGAGTCCTCGCTGGTGGCGGCCGAGGCCGATCCGAATGTCGAAACCTGGATGCTGTTTACCGACATCGTGCTGATTTACGCCGCGCTGATGCTGGTGCGTTTCGGCTGGCTGTGGACGATGAAAAAGTTCAGCGTGCGTTTCCTGAAAAAGAAACCGATGGAGTTTGGCTCCTGGACCACCCGTGAACTGCTGATTTCCACTTTCGCCGGGGTACGTGGGGCCATCACCCTCGCCGGTGTGCTCTCCATTCCGCTGCTGCTGCCGACCGGCGACGTCTTCCCGGCCCGCTACGAGCTGGTGTTCCTCGCCGCCGGAGTGATTCTGTTCTCGCTGTTTGTCGGCGTGGTGATGCTGCCGATCCTGCTGCAACATATGGAGGTGGGCGATCACGTTCAGCAGCATAAAGAGGCGCGTATTGCCCGGGCAGCAACCGCTGAAGTGGCGATTGTCGCCATCCAGAAGATGGAGGAGCGTCTGGCCGCCGATACCGAAGAGAACATCGATAACCAGCTGCTGAAAGAGGTGAGTTCGCGGGTCATTGGCAACCTGCGCCGCCGCGCGGATGGCCGCAACGATGTGGAAAGCTCGCTGATGGAAGAGAACCTGGAACGCCGCTTCCGTCTGGCCGCGCTGCGCTCTGAACGCGCGGAGCTGTATCACCTGCGCGCGACCCGGGAGATCAGCAACGAGACGCTGCAGAAGCTGCTGCACGATCTCGATTTGATGGAAGCGTTGTTGATAGAGAAGCAGTAGTCGTTTGTTGCCCGGTGGCGCTGCGCTTACCGGGCCTACATGTTGACCGTAGGCCCGGTAAGGCGAAGCCGCCACCCGGCGCTATTCCACCGAAGTCCAGAATCCCTCACAGCATTTCAGCCACGCCTGGGCGCTGTTCGACAGATAGACCCCCTCCCGCCAGATCATACCGAGTTGCCAGTGCAGATCGCTCTGCAGCGGGATCCAGCGCAGGGTGTTTTTATCCAGCCGCTCGCAGATGGGCTGCGGCAATATTGCAATCCCCACCCCCGCCTGCACCATCGCCGCCAGAAAGTCCCACTGCCCGCTGCGCACCGCGATGCGCGGCTTCACGCCGTGCTGGCTGAAGAGCTGCATCAGCTGGCGGCTGAGGGCAAAGTCTTCGTTGTAGATCAGTAGCGGGTGCTCGGCCAACAGCTCCGGATTAATGGCCTCCAGCGTCAACCAGCTGCCGGAGCGCGGCACCAGCACGCACAGCGGATGGCTGAACAGCGGCAGCGCCGTCAGACCGCTGTCCTCCTCCACCGGCAGGGCGGTCATGGCCAGATCCAGTTCGCCGTTGATCACCGCCTGTTGGACGGTTAAGCCACCAAATTCAGAAATTTTCAGCTCCACGCCGGGATAGCGCTGGCGAAACAGGCCGATGGGCCCGGCCATCATCATCCCCACCATCGGCGGGATCCCGAGGCGCAGTACGCCTTTATTCAGGTGGTTGATGTCGCCAAGCTCGGCCTCCAGCTGGCGAAATTCCGCGAGGATCGCCAGCCCGCGCTCAAACACCACCCGGCCGGTGTCGGTTAACAGCAGCTTGCGTCCGTCGCGGATCAGCAGGGTACAGTTCAGTTCATCTTCGAGGTTTTTCAGCATTTTGCTGATGGTGGGTTGGGTGACAAAAAGCTTCTCCGCGGCGCGGGTGAAACTCTGCTGGCGGACCACTTCGACAAAGTAACGCAGCGTGCGTATGTCCATGACTATTCCTCGAAACTATACCTTTGATGATTTTAATTCATTTCAGTCAATTACGGGCGCTGACTATACTGGCGCTCTCTCTCATTTTGAGGAAATCCCCATGACCGTGGCGTTAGGTCGCGTTACGCCTGCCGTCGTGCAACGACTCCAGGTACCGGTTCAGGTACTGCTTTATGCGGGTCTTTTTGTCTTCGCTGAATACCTTGTTGGCTGGCTACATCTGCCGCTGCCGGCCAATCTGGTCGGGATGGTGCTGATGTTCAGCCTGATCCTCTGTCGCATCATTCCCCTGAACTGGGTGCGGGCAGGCTCGCGCTGGCTGCTGGCGGAAATGCTGCTGTTCTTTGTGCCGGCGGTGGTGGCGGTGGTCAATTACGTCCAGCTGCTGATGGTGGACGGCTGGCGTATCTTTGCGGTGATTGCCCTGAGCACGCTGATGGTGCTGGGTGCCACCGCCTGGGTGGTGGATAAAGTCTACCGCTATGAAATCAGCAGGCAGAAACATGACTAACTTTCAGGTCAGCGTCCTCTGTCTGGTGGTAACCCTGGCGATCTATTTTGCCAACAAGCGCCTGTACCGCCGCTTTCGTAAACTGCCCCTGATGCCGCTGGTCTTCACCCCGATTTTGCTGGTGATGATGCTGGTGTGGGGCCATATCTCCTGGCAGAACTATATCGGGGAAGCGCACTGGCTGCTGTGGCTGCTCGGCCCGGCGACCATCGCCTTTGCGGTGCCGGTGTACGACAACCTGGCGGTGATCAAACGCCACTGGATGTCGCTCTCCGCCGGGGTGATCACCGCCACGGTGGTGGCGGTCACCAGCTCGGTCTGGCTGGCGCGGTTGTTTACTCTGTCGGACGAGATCCAGCGCAGCCTGGCGGTGCGCTCCGTCACCACCCCCTTTGCGCTGGCCGCAGCAAAACCACTCGGCGGGCAGCCGGATCTGGTGGCGCTGTTCGTGGTGGTAACCGGGGTGTTTGGCATGGCGGTGGGGGATATGCTGTTTTTACGGCTCTCGATCCGCGAAGGGATGGCGAAAGGGGCCGGGTTTGGTGCGGCCTCGCACGGTGCCGGCACCGCCCGCTCCTATGAGCTGGGTCAGCAGGAGGGGGTGGTCGCCAGCCTGGTGATGATGCTCTCTGGAGTGGTGATGGTGCTGGTGGCCCCGCTGGTGGGCTGGTTGATGTTCTGAGCCGTTTTCTGCCGGGTGGCGCTGCGCTTACCCGGCCTACAAAACCGTAGGCCCGTGCAAGCGTAGCGCCGCCGGGCAATGAATGCTAACGATTCAAACGGCGCACAATCCGCTCCACCTTCTGACGGAAATCCGCCGCGACCTGGGCGGGCGTCTGGCCCTGCTCCAGTTTCTCCCGCGCTGAGGTGAACTGGTCGATCACCTGCAAATCCTCAATATAAGGCGTGGCGACGGCGGTGGTGTGCAGCGCCTGCGCCTGGCGCAGCCCGGCAATCACCGGATCCTGCGGGTCAATCACCCCTTTCTCCGTAAGCTGCGTCTCTGCCGCTTTGTTGAGCGGAATACCGCGCTCCAGCCCCAGGGCGTCCACCGACTGCGGATCGTTAAGCAGGTAGTTCACCAGTATCGCCGCCTCTTTTGGATGCTTCGTGGATTTCGCCACCGACAGCATCTGCGCCGTTTTGAAGTACACCCCCGATTCCTCCGTCCCGGGCTGCATCACGTAGTCGCCCAGCACCAGCTTCGCCGGCGGCGTCATGTTGTTGGCAAACATGCGGATGGTGATGTTCCAGGTGAACAAGCCGCCCCATTCGCCGTTAATCCACGGCTTCATCTCATACAAATTGCCTTTGCCGTAGGAGGAGAGGGTTTTGGGCGACGGGAGAACATGGTCGTCGCTCAGGCGCTTCACAAAGCTGAAGGCCTCCTCCCACTGAGCGTCGTTCCAGGCAAAGGTGCCGTCGCTGTTGAACATCGGCTTCTGGTGTTTCTGCATCATATACGCGTTGAGCAGCAGAATGACGTCCTGATCGACCATCGCGTAGGGGTAGTCGTTGTTACCCAGTTTTTGCTGGAAGACTTTCCCGGCGGCAAAAAAGTCGTCCCAGGTTTTCGGGTACGCCAGCCCGGCCTTCTGCCAGGTGACGTCGTTGTAGTAAAAGACCGGGGCGTTGACCGAGACCGGCAGGCCGTTGAGCTTGCCGTTGACGGTGGTGGACTGCAGATCCTGCGCCTGGTACTGGCTTAAATCCAGCTCCGCTTTCAGCTTGTCGAGATCGTAATAGCCTTCGCCGTTTTTGGAAAAGACGATCAGCCACGGCCAGTTGGTCTGCATCACATCCGGCTCGGTGCCGCTCGCCATCTGGGTAGTCAGGCGCGAAAGATGCCCGTCCCAGCCGGTGTATTCGGCCTTCACTTTGATCTCCGGATGCGCTTTTTCAAAGGCCTCGAGCGCCTTCAGCGTGGCCTGGTGACGGCTGTTGCCGCCCCACCACGACATGCGTAATTCAACGGGCTGCGCCCAGGCAGAGGTACAGGAAAACAACAGCGATGCGATGACACCTGACAGGAGCTTATTCATTATTTTTCTCCGTGACTTTTATTATTAAACAGGTGAATAACGGCCCAACGCCCTTAGCGCTTCTTCAGACGGGAAACCAGCTCAAACTCCTTAAAGTTGACCGGACGCTGCTGCTGCATGGAGATATTGCCCGCAATCCCGGTGAGGATGGACATCGCCCCGGCGCGGTGGTCGGCGGCGCGCTGCAGCGGGTCATGGCCCGGCGTACCGAACAGGTCGGCCAGCATGGCGTTGTCGCCGCCGCCGTGGCCCCCTTCGCCGAGGCTGAACTCCGCCTTCCAGGGTTCGGCAAACATCGGGAAGACGGTGAGATCGCACTGCTCGAGGCTGCCCTCGTTTTCGCGCTCGCCCCCGGCGTTGACGTAGGATTTCTCGACGATCTTCATCTCCAGGCGGCCTTCGGTGCCGTTAAAGACCACGTTCAGCCCTTCCCACGGCAGGTAGGCGTTGAGGGAGTAGGTGAGCTGGACCTGGTTCTGGTACTTCACCAGCACCGACATCGTATCTTCGATGGTGATGCCGTCGCTGAACACGCTCTGGTCGCGGAAGTAGTTATCTTCATGTTCTGCATCGAGATAGAGCGCTTTGAGCTGGGCGTTCTCTGCCATCTGCAGGGCAAAGGGATCCGCTTTCGCTTCGGCAAAGCCGTGGGCGCGCGGGTAGAATTGCGTCACCCCGCGCTTCTCCGCGTTCTCCCGGCCGTAGAACTGCAGGCTGCCTTCGGCGTAAACCCGTTCCGGATAGCTGCCGAGCCAGAAATTCATCAGGTCGAAGTGGTGGGTGGATTTATGCACCAGCAGGCCGCCGCTGTTGCGTTTTTCCCGGTGCCAGCGGCGGAAGTAGTCCGCGCCGTGTTCGGTGTTGAGCAGCCACTCGAAGTGCACCGAGGTGACCTTGCCAATCGTCCCCTGCATCAGCAGCGCGCGCACCTTGCTGTGGTGCGGGGCGTAGCGGTAGTTGAAGGCCACGCGCACGCTGCGGCCGGTCTCTTCGATGGCGTCGAGAATGCGCAGGGCGCGCTGTTCGTCGATGGTCATCGGCTTTTCGGTAATCACATCGCAGCCGGCGTGCAGGGCGCGAACGATGTAGTCGTCGTGAGTGCGGTCCATGGTGGTGACAATAACCACATCAGGGCGCGTCTCGCGGATCATCTCCTCAAACTGCGCAGCCTGCCAGGTGGAGACCGGCGCTGCCCCTTCGTTTTTTAATAGCTGATTAGCGTAGTGCATGCGCGTGGTGTTGGTATCGCAGAACGCGACCATTCTGGCATTTTCCCGCCAGGTACCACCGATGGCGGAAATATATAAACCTGCGCGTCCACCGGTTCCTACCAGAGCATAAGTTTTCATGGCATCCTCGATTAATATGAATAATAAAAAATCAGCAAGGTGGCCCAATGAAACGTATTCCCCATCAACTGATGGAGCTGAACAGCACTTTTATCTGGCACTGGCCCTGGTTTATTCAGGGGGTAAAAAGCGCGAAACAGCACGGTTTCACTGGGATCATCCTGCACCAACAGGAACTGCTTTCGGTACTTGCGACGCCCTCACCGTTGAGCCAGAAACTCAACGTCGAGAACCTTATTCATCAGCAAAATTACGCCCTGCAATATTTAATCCGCGTCGATCGTTATCTGGCGGAAAATAACCTGTCGTTCTGGCTTCAGGGTGAAGCCGCGCCTGATGACGACATTATTAAGCGTAAATTTCCGGAACTGACGTTCGACGAAAAAAGCGCGCACGATTTCTGGCACCCTTTTTATGCCGCGATATTGCATCCGCTATTACACGCCTTGCCCCATCTCAGCGGGCTTATTCTCAGCCTGACGACGCCGGATTTTCAGACCGCCCGCTGGCAGCAAAGCCTGCATGATGTCTGGAGCCTGCTGCGCGCCCGGGGCAAAAAACTGATCCTGCGCGACTTCATTGATAACAGCTGGCCACGCCAGCAGCTCTCTAACATCCTGGCGACGCTCCCGGACGACGTGCGCGCCTCGGTAAAAGCCACCGAGCTGGATTATCACCCCGGCTTTGCCAACCATCCGCACATCGCCACCCTGCCCGGGCATAAAAAGTGGATCGAGTATGACCTCTTCGGCACCGGCTACGGCTGGACCGCGCTGCCGTGCTATCTGGCCGATGAAATCAGCGGCCGCTTAAGCTGGGCGCTCAGCGCCGCCGAAAACGAAATTGAAGCCATTACCTCCCGCGTGAGCTGGCAGTGGCTGCCCGACAGCCGGGTGATGGACTCCGCCAACGCCATTAACCTGTTCGGGCTTACCGCCGCCAACCAGGCTGCCGATGCGGCGCTGCCCGCCACCTTCGATCGCTGGGCGGAACACCATCAGCTCGGCTTTCGCTCCCTGCAGGACAGGCATCAGCTCTCGGCCATCGTCCATGCCAGCTACGACTGGCTGTGCAAAACGCCGAACCTCCTCGGACGACGGCTGCACTATCAGAGCCAGATCCCGGAGAGCATTGCCCAGGCGCAGCAGCTGCTGCATATGGACACCCGCAGCGCCAACTGGCTGCACGCCTGGCAGCCGCTGATGCCCACCGACGATCCTGCGCTTGGCAAAGAGCAGCGGGAGCGAATGGCGCTGGAGAAAGAGGCCGCCTGCTTCCTCGCATCACGCACGCTGCAAAACCTGCGTGAGCTGATGCCGCGTATTACCTGCCCGGACGACAGCCTGGCGATCCTGCTCGCCGCCTGGCGCAGCGCGGAGATCTACAGCCAGATGTTCTCCCACGTGGCCGCCGCGGTGACCGACGTGCTGTGGCTCGACCATTACGGCACCAACAGCCTGCCTGCCGACATCCTGCAGAAGCATCAGCAGCGGCTGCTTCAGTACGCCGACACCCTGGATCGCTGGCTGACTGATCCACCCGCCAGCGGCCCGTTATTCCTGCCGCTATTGCTGAGCCCGGAGCGGCTGGAGCGCTTTGCCAGAAGCCTGAGCGCGTCGCTGTAACCAAAGAATAAAAACTGAGACGGGAATTGTCTGTACGGGGGACAGAGGGAAAGACGGGGATTGACGTGAAAACGGGAAAAGTGTGATGGCCTTTGCGGATCGCAGATAAAGGCTGTGATGTGCATCGGCTTTTTCCGTTCTGGCGACGTGATAAAGGTCACCAGAAGGGGAAAAAAATGTGATCCCCGACCAGCGGCCGGGGAGGGGATGTTAATGCGCGCGGCCCTGTTCGACACCCAGGCCAGTCTGGGAACGGATAAACTGGGCGCGGAACTTCTCACGCTCCAGATTCCCTTCCGGCGAGTTATCCGTGGCGGAGAAAAACCAGATCCCAATGAACGCCACGGCAATGGAGAACAGCGCCGGGTATTCGTAAGGGAAGAGGGCTTTTTCGTGGCCGAGGATCTGCACCCAGATGGTTGGGCCGAGGATCATCAGGATCACCGCGGTCAGCAGGCCCAGCCAGCCGCCCACCATCGCCCCACGGGTGGTCAGTTTTGACCAGTACATGGAGAGCAGAATGATCGGGAAGTTGCAGCTGGCGGCAATGGAGAAGGCCAGCCCCACCATAAAGGCGATGTTCTGATTTTCGAACAGAATACCCAGCAGGATCGCCACCACGCCCAGGATCAGCACGGTGATTTTGGAGACTTTCAGCTCATCGCGCTCGGAGGCCCCTTTACGCCAGACGTTGGCATAGAGGTCATGGGAAACCGCCGAAGCGCCGGCCAGCGTCAGGCCTGCGACCACCGCCAGGATAGTGGCGAAGGCCACGGCGGAGATAAAGCCGAGGAACAGGTTGCCACCCACCGCGTCAGCCAGATGCACCGCTGCCATGTTGTTGCCGCCAATCAGCGCGCCCGCCGCGTCTTTGAACGCCGGGTTAGCGCCCACCAGCATGATGGCGCCGAAGCCGATGATAAAGGTCAGGATGTAGAAGTAACCCATAAAGCCGGTGGCGTAGAGCACGCTCTTACGCGCTTCACGCGCATCTGACACAGTGAAGAAACGCATCAGGATGTGCGGCAGACCTGCGGTACCAAACATCAGGCCGAGGCCTAACGACAGCGCCGAGATCGGATCTTTCACCAGCCCGCCCGGGCTCATGATCGCTTCCCCTTTCGGGTGGACCGCCATCGCTTCGCTGAACAGGTTGTTGAAGCTGAATCCGACGTGCTTCATGACCATAAAGGCCATAAAGCTGGCGCCGAACAGCAGCAGCACGGCTTTGATGATCTGCACCCAGGTGGTGGCAAGCATGCCGCCAAACAGGACGTACATCACCATCAGCACGCCCACCAGCACCACCGCGATATGGTAGTTCAGGCCGAACAGCAGCTGGATGAGTTTACCGGCACCCACCATCTGGGCGATCAGGTACAGAGCCACCACCACCAGCGAGCCGCAGGCGGAGAGGGTACGGATCGGCCCCTGCTTCAGGCGATAGGAGGCCACGTCGGCAAAGGTATAACGCCCGAGGTTACGCAGACGTTCGGCGATCAGGAACAGAATAATGGGCCAGCCGACGAGGAAGCCGAGGGAGTAAATCAGCCCGTCGTAGCCGGAGGTGTAGACCAGCGCGGAGATCCCGAGGAAGGAGGCCGCCGACATAAAGTCACCCGCGATCGCCAGCCCGTTCTGGAAGCCGGTAATGTTGCCGCCCGCCGTGTAGTAATCGTTACGGGAGCGCACGCGTTTCGACGCCCAGTAAGTGATATACAGCGTCAGCACCACGAAGATCAGGAACATCACAATCGCCTGCCAGTTGGTTGGCTGGCGTTCAACGGCGCCGGTAATGGCATCGGCGGCATGTGCCGCAAAGGGGAGGGTGGCGGCAAGCGCCGTCAGAACTCGCTTCATGATGCTTTTACCTCACGCAGAACCGCTTTATTCAGACGATCAAATTCACCGTTAGCACGAATGACGTACACGGCGGTCAGCACGAACGAAATGACGATCACCCCGATACCGATAGGGATGCCGCGGGTGACGCTGGTCCCGGCATGTAAGGGGGTGCCCAGCCAGTGAGGGGCGAAGGCGATCAGCAGAATAAAGCCGACGTAAATGATTAACATGATGATAGATAAAGTGAAGGCAAACCGTTGCCGCTTATCGACGAGCTCCCTGTAGTGCGCACTATTCTCTATCTGCTGACAAATATTGTCATTCATCACAGAATCTCCAAAGGTAAGGTTGGTTTGTTTTTAGTCCCCTCTCCCCTTGGGGAGAGGGTTAGGGTGAGGGGAGAGGGAGAAAAGCGGTATTACGATGGCATGGCGATGGCCTGCTTCTCTTCGAGCAGTTTGTCCACCACGCCAGGATCGGCGAGCGTTGAGGTATCGCCTAAGTTGCTGGTATCCCCCGCGGCGATTTTGCGCAGAATGCGGCGCATGATCTTGCCGGAGCGTGTTTTCGGCAGCGAGTCGGTCCAGTGCAGCACGTCCGGGGTGGCAAGCGGGCCAATCTCTTTACGCACCCAGTTACGCACTTCGGTATACAGCTCCGGTGACGGCTCTTCGCCATGGTTCAGGGTGACGTAGGCGTAGATCGCCTGGCCTTTGATGCTGTGCGGAATACCGACGACCGCCGCTTCGGCAATCTTCGGATGCGACACCAGCGCCGATTCAATCTCGGCGGTCCCCAGACGGTGGCCGGAGACGTTCAGCACGTCGTCCACGCGGCCGGTGATCCAGTAGTAACCATCTTCATCACGACGCGCGCCGTCGCCGCTGAAGTACATGTTTTTGAAGGTGGAGAAGTAGGTCTGCTCGAAGCGATCGTGATCGCCAAACAGGGTCCGCGCCTGGCCCGGCCAGGAGTCGGTGATGACCAGGTTGCCCTCGGTGGCCCCTTCCAGCGGGTTACCTTCGTTATCCACCAGCGCAGGCTGGACGCCAAAGAACGGACGGGTCGCGGAGCCGGCTTTCAGCTGGGTAGCGCCCGGCAGCGGGGTGATCATGAACCCGCCGGTTTCGGTCTGCCACCAGGTGTCGACCACCGGGCACTTCTCGTTACCGATCTTCTTCCAGTACCACTCCCAGGCTTCCGGGTTGATCGGCTCGCCCACGGATCCGAGGATGCGCAGGGAGGAGCGGTCGGTCCCTTCAATCGCCTTGTCGCCTTCGGCCATCAGCGCGCGGATGGCGGTTGGAGCGGTGTAGAGAATATTAACCTGATGCTTATCCACCACCTGGCTCATGCGCGCCGGGGTCGGCCAGTTGGGCACCCCTTCGAACATCAGGGTGGTCGCGCCGCAGGCCAGCGGGCCGTACAGCAGGTAGCTGTGACCGGTGACCCAGCCCACGTCGGCGGTACACCAGTAGATATCGCCCTGATGATAATCAAAGACATACTTGAAGGTGGTCGCGGCATAGACCAGATAGCCGCCGGTGGTGTGCAGCACACCCTTCGGCTTGCCGGTGGATCCGGAGGTATAAAGGATAAAGAGCGGATCTTCCGCGTTCATCGCTTCCGGCTGGTGCTGGTCGCTGGCCTGCTCGATCAGGTCGCTCCACCACAGGTCGCGGCCTTCATGCCATTCAATGGCATTGCCGGTGCGCTTCAGCACAATCACGCTGTTAACGCTGTTCACATTCGGGTTTTTCAGCGCGTCGTCGACGTTCTTTTTCAGTGGAACGGTACGCCCAGCACGCACGCCTTCATCGGCGGTGATCACCAGTTTTGAGCTGGAGTCGATAATGCGTCCGGCGACCGCTTCCGGCGAGAAGCCGCCGAAGATCACGGAGTGCACGGCGCCGATGCGGGCGCAGGCCAGCATCGCCACGGCCGCTTCCGGCACCATCGGCATATAGATAGCCACCACGTCGCCTTTTTTGATGCCCTGTGCCAGCAGCACATTGGCAAAGCGGCAGACATCGCGGTGCAGTTCACGGTAGGTGATATTTTTGCTCTGGGTGGCGTCATCGCCCTCCCAGATAATCGCCGTCTGGTCGCCGCGCTCGGCGAGGTGACGATCCAGGCAGTTGGCGGCGAGGTTCAGCGTGCCGTCTTCATACCATTTAATAGAGACGTTGCCGGGCGCAAAAGAGGTGTTCTTGACCGTCTGATACGGAGTGATCCAGTCAAGGATTTTGCCCTGCTCGCCCCAGAAGGCGTCAGGGTTGGTAATAGACAGTTGATACTTCTCCTGGTACTGCTCCGGGTTAATCAGGCAGCGGTCCGCAATATTTGCGGGAATGTCGTGTTTATGGACCTGGCTCATGGTTTTTGTTCTCCTTGTAGAATGTTAATAATATGTCGCAAAAACGTTAATTGTAGGGGCTTTGGGACCTTTGTTTACTATTTGGGCGACAGATCACGCAAAAATTAAAGAGTTCGAAAATTGAGCAAATGACACTTTGGAGAAAAATAATTACTCTTGCGGATTATTTGCATTTATGGATAAAAAAGCGTTTTTATAACAAAAGGTTATTTATCATCACTAATACAAATTAGCGTAATAACGCCTTTTGTCAGTCAAATGCCTTGTTCTTAAAGGCTTGCGCAGCATGCCGTGCAAATGGTACTGATACCGCGCGTTAAAAAACCCCATAAATGAACGCAACACAATTCATACCCTTTCAGTATGTGTCGTCCCCATCGTTTTACGAGTACGAACACTTCATTGAGGAAGTTTCTTGTCATGAAAAATTTGAAAGTCAGCCTGGCCTGGCAAATTTTGCTGGCCCTTGTGCTGGGTATCTTGCTGGGTAGTTATCTGCATTATCACAGTGACAGCCGCGAATGGCTGATCGCCAACTTACTGTCGCCTGCGGGTGATATCTTTATCCATCTGATCAAGATGATTGTGGTGCCGATTGTCATCTCGACGCTGGTGGTAGGGATTGCCGGGGTCGGTGACGCGAAGCAGCTTGGCCGCATCGGCGCAAAAACCATCCTTTATTTCGAAGTGATCACTACGGTGGCGATCGTTCTCGGCATCACGCTGGCGAATGTGTTCCAGCCTGGCGCGGGCATTGATATGTCGCAGCTGGCGACGGTGGATATTTCGAAATACCAAAGCACGACCGCAGATGTGCAAAGCCATGCTCATGGCCTGATGGGAACTATCCTGTCGCTGGTGCCGACCAACATCGTAGCGTCGATGGCGAAGGGCGAAATGCTGCCGATCATCTTCTTCTCGGTGCTGTTTGGTCTGGGACTCTCTTCTCTGCCAGCGACGCATCGCGAACCACTGGTGACCGTGTTCCGCTCTATCTCCGAAACCATGTTTAAAGTGACCCACATGGTGATGCGCTACGCGCCGGTAGGGGTGTTTGCGCTTATCGCCGTCACCGTGGCGAACTTCGGTTTTGCCTCCCTGTGGCCGCTGGCGAAGCTGGTGCTGCTGGTGCACTTCGCGATCCTGTTCTTCGCCCTGGTGGTGCTGGGGCTGGTGGCGCGGATGTGTGGCCTGAGCATCTGGATCCTGATCCGCATCCTGAAAGACGAGCTGATTCTGGCGTACTCCACCGCCAGCTCCGAGAGCGTGCTGCCGCGTATTATTGAGAAGATGGAAGCCTACGGGGCGCCTGCGTCGATCACCAGCTTCGTGGTGCCGACCGGTTACTCGTTCAACCTCGACGGCTCTACGCTGTACCAGAGTATCGCGGCCATCTTTATTGCCCAGCTGTACGGCATCGACCTCTCCCTGTGGCAGGAGATCGTGCTGGTGCTGACGCTGATGGTGACCTCAAAAGGGATTGCCGGCGTACCGGGCGTCTCCTTTGTGGTGCTGCTGGCGACCCTGGGAAGCGTGGGTATTCCGCTGGAAGGACTGGCGTTTATCGCCGGTGTTGACCGTATCCTCGACATGGCGCGTACCGCGCTGAACGTGGTGGGTAATGCCCTGGCGGTGCTGGTGATTGCCAAGTGGGAACACAAGTTCGACCGCAAGAAAGCCCTGGCGTATGAACGCGAGGTGCTGGGTCGTTTCGATAAGACCGCAGACCAGTAAAGTACATTGCCCGGCCTACGATCCTGTAGGCCGGGCAAGCGAAGCGCCCCCGGCACGCAGACCGCACTACTCTCCGCTTAACGCCTCAAACTCCTCGCATCCGGTATCAAAGCCTTCGCTACAGCTCAGATTTAACCAGTACAGCGCCTTCTGTTTATTCGGGGTGATAAAGCCGTCCTCGCCCTGCTGAAACACCTGACCTGCCCAGTACTCCGCGTAACCCGTACGCGAGAGGGTGGAACTCTGCTTAAACCACCGCGCGGCCTGGACATCATTCTGCGCCACCTCCGCGCCGTTGGCGTAGATCAGCCCCAGCAGCAGCTGGGCATCAACGGCGGCGTCATCTTCGGTATTCTCTGCCACTTTATGCAGCAAGCTCAGCGCCTGCGGGTAGTCTGTTTTCCCGGCCCGGGTATTGACCAGCAAACGCGCCAGCATCACCGCACCCGGCGAGCTGCCCGCCACGGTAGCCTGCTGCGCCAGCCCTTTCGCTTGCGCCAGATCGCCGTGCTTAAACTTGATTTGCGACAGCAGCGCCATGGCATCCACGTCGCCGTTTTTGGCGGCTTTTTCGGCCCAGGTTTCGGCCTGCTTATCATCACCCGAACTGTAATACGTTTCGGCAAGGTAATACTGAGCCCGGCTGTCGCCCGCCTCAGCCTGCTTCAAATACTGGCTGCCAATCTCCTCGGCGCCTGCCAGGGAAGAAAACAGGATCAACAACAGATAAAGAGGTTTCATGCGTTATTTTCGTAGGGATAGATAACGGGCAGTATAAGCGCGGGAAGAGCAGAAAAAAATGGGTGCGTTAAGACCTCCACTCCCCACAAGCCGGGCGGGTTTCCCCGCCCGCTAAATTAGCCTGCTGCGCAGGCTAATTTAGCCGCCACTTCATGTTGTTCGCTCTTTATTGACAACTCGCATAACTTGCCGCGAGTAATAAAGGCGAATATCACTATAGTCAGGCAAATAATAAAAATTATGCCCAACACGGTTTTTAATGGCGTCATGCCCTTTACTCCTTGCTAATAAAAGAATAAGGGGCTATCCTCAACTTGTTGGTAGTTTGAGGGATAGCCCCCGGTTAATGGAAACATTTCCGGGGTTTTTCACTTTCTGTCCCTCAACTTATGCTCAAGACAGAAAGCCTTAAGCACCCGCCGATAATCTTATCCTCATGAACTCAAAAGAAAAGATGTAATTCAGTTTGTGAAAAATTACATTTCTCTGGAATGCTGCTCGCAAAATAATATTCACTTTTTAAATTTATATATCGCCATTAAAAAAGGGAGTGAATACGTCACTCCCTTTTAATCGCTGTTCCGTTATTTATCCGTTACCCGATGGCGGTTTCGCGTAAACGGTTCTTCAGCTGATTATATTCATCGATAATATATTGCTCGGCGGCAGCCTGATCCGCTATCGGCTCGACGCGCACCGCACAATATTTATATTCCGGCGTTTTGGTTATTGGGCTCAGGTTTTCCGTCACCAGCTCGTTGCAGGCCCCGATCCACCACTGATAGGTCATGTACACCGCCCCGACGTTTGGCCGATCGCTCACCTGAGCCCGGGTGATGACCCGCCCTTTGCGCGACGTGACCCATACCAGCGCCTCATCCTCAATGCCCAGCCGTGCGGCATCTTCGGTGTTGATCTGCGCATAGCCGGGCTCATCGGCCAGCGCCGACAGGGCCGCACAGTTGCCGGTCATCGAGCGGCAGGAGTAGTGACCCACTTCGCGCACGGTGGAGAGCACCAGCGGATACTCTGGCGACAGCTTGTCGATCGGCGCCATCCAGTCGCAGGTGAAGAACTGCGCCAGCCCGTTCGGGGTATCGAATTTCTCCTCGAACAGGTAAGAAGTGCCCTGATCCTCCGGCGACGCGTCCCGGCACGGCCACTGGATATAGCCCAGCTCGCCCATCTTCTCGTAGGTCGCCCCTTTAAAGCCCGGACACAGCTGGCGCAGCTCATCCCAGATTTGCTGCGTGTTGTCGTAATGCATCGGATAACCCATCCGGGTCGCAATCTCGCTGATGATCTGCCAGTCGGTTTTCAAATCCCACTTCGGCTCGACGGCCTTGAAGAAGCGCTGGAAGCCGCGATCGGCCGCGGTGTAGACCCCTTCATGCTCGCCCCACGAGGTGGACGGCAGAACGACGTCCGCCACCGCTGCGGTTTTGGTCATAAAGATATCCTGGACAATCACCAGTTCGAGATCCTCAAACGCCTTCCGCACCGCCGAAAGTTCGGCATCGGTCTGGAGCGGATCTTCACCCATAATATACGCCGCCCGCACCTCTTTATGGGCCACGCGGTGCGGCAGCTCGCTGATACGGTAGCCGGGGTGCGCCGGCAGGCTCTCGACGCCCCAGGCTCTGGCGAATTTCTCGCGGTTTTCCGGGAATTTAACAAACTGGTAGCCCGGATAGGTATCCGGCAGCGCCCCCATGTCGCAGGCACCCTGCACATTATTCTGCCCGCGCACCGGGTTGACCCCGACGTGGGCTTTGCCGAGGTTGCCGGTCAGCATGGCGAGGCTGGTGAGCGCACGGACGGTCTCTACCCCCTGCCAGAATTGCGTAACGCCCATCCCCCACAGCAGGGTGGCCGTTTTCGCCCCTGCATAGAGCCGCGCCGCCTGGCGGATCTCCCGCGCGCTTACGCCGGTAATGGCCTCGACCGACTCCGGCGTGTAGCGTTCGACAATCTGACGATACGCATCAAAGCCTTCCGTGCGGGTCGCAACGAAGGCCCGATCGTAGCGCTCCTCGGCAATAATCACGTGGCCGATAGCATTGAGCAGGGCGATGTTCGAACCGTTTCGCAACGCGATGTGCATATCGGCAATACGCGCGGTTTCGATGCGCCGCGGATCGCAGACGATAATTTTTGCCCCGTTCTGCTTCGCGCGCAGAATGTGATTGGCGACGATGGGGTGCGAATCCGCCGGGTTATAGCCAAAAATAAACACCAGATCGGTGTCATCAATCTCGTTGATGGCATTGCTCATGGCGCCATTTCCGACCGACTGGTGCAGACCTGCAACCGAGGGGCCGTGTCAGACGCGTGCGCAGCAGTCGACGTTATTGGTGCCAATCACCGCGCGGGCAAATTTTTGCATGATGTAGTTGGTTTCATTCCCGGTGCCGCGCGAGGAGCCGGTGGTCATAATCGCATCCGGACCGTGCTGCGCTTTAATTTCGCTGAGCCGGTGGGCAACATAGTCCAGCGCCTCCTCCCAGGAGACAGCCTCCAGCCTGCCGCCGCGAACGCGCCGGATCATCGGGGTCTTCAGCCGAGGGGTGAGGATTTGCGTGTCGTTGATAAAATCCCAGCCGTAATAGCCCTTCAGGCACAGCGTGCCCTGGTTGGTTTTCCCTTCGGCCGCCTCCGCCCGGACGATGTTGCCGTTATCGACCACCAGGTTGATTTTGCATCCTGAGGCGCAATAGGGGCACACCGTGATGACGTTTTTCATCGGTCTCGCTCCAGATTCAAATGATGCTGACATGTCGGTTTAGTATGCCGCTTCTAAGCCACATTTTTGTTGTGGGATTACCCTGACTTTACGGGCGAATCCTGGTCAAAACCCTGACGAAAAACAGGCCCGCGTCAAAAATTGCGGCAGCAGAAGCGATGGGGATGTGACGGCGGTTGAAGATCCGTGATGGAAAGGGCGTTTTGGCTGGAGCCTTGCACAGAATGGGCCAGACTGATCTCTATCTCCCTGATGGAATCCCGTAATGAAACCAGCAATTCTGGTGGTCGATGACGACACCGCGGTCTGCGAACTGTTGCAGGATGTGCTCAACGAGCACGTCTTCACGGTGCATGTGTGCCACAACGGCCAGGATGCTCTGCGGCTGGCGCAGCAGGTACCGGAGATCGCGCTGGTGTTGCTGGATATGATGCTGCCGGATATCAACGGCCTGCAGGTGCTCCAGCAGCTGCAAAAGCAGCGCCCGGAGCTGCCGGTGATTATGCTCACCGGCCTCGGCAGTGAATCGGACGTGGTGGTGGGCCTCGAAATGGGGGCAGATGATTACATCGGCAAACCCTTCAACCCCCGGGTGGTGGTGGCGCGGGTCAAAGCCGTGCTGCGCCGCACCGGCGCGCTGGCGGCCGAACCGGTCGTTGCGCGGACGGCCGGGATCGGCTTTAACGGCTGGACCCTGGATACCACCCGCTGTGAACTGATTGACCCTCAGCGCGGCGTGGTCGCCCTGACCCAGGGCGAGTACGGTTTACTCCTGGCCCTGACGCAAAACGCCCGGCGGGTGCTGAGCCGTGAACAGCTGCTGGAGCTGACCCACAGCGAAAGCGCGGAGGTGTTCGATCGCACCATCGACGTGCTGATCATGCGCCTGCGCCGCAAAATCGAAATCAACCCCCATCAGCCGTTGCTGATTAAAACCATCCGCGGGCTGGGCTATGTCTTTGCCGCCGACGTGCAGCACGGCGACAGGGCGGCTTAGGTCAGCGGGTTCTCCTGAATAAACAGCTGTAGCTCCGACAGGGTTTTCGCCCCGTCGATGGCGTTGGCCGCCAGCAGGCTGGCCCGCGCGCAGGCATGCGCCATCCGGATGCTCTCCGCCAGCGACAGCGATTCGTGGCAGCCATACAAAAACCCGGCGCAGAAGGCATCTCCCGCCCCGACGCTGCCGACAATCTCCTCCTGCGTCAGCCGCCACGAGGGGATCCAGCACCCCTCCCGATCCGGCTCTTGCCCCCAGGCGCCTTCCGGACAGTGGATCACCACCCGCGCCTTCACGCCCGCCGCCAGCAGCTCGGCCGCCGCCGCGGCAATATTACCGATAACGGGCGCATCCTGGTCATCGCGCATCGGCAGGCCGCTGAACTCGCCCGCCTCCAGCTCGTTGATCACCAGATAGTCGAGATGGCGCAGGGCAGGGAGCACCAGCGGCTGATAGCGCGGATCGCCCTTGCGTGACACCAGGTCGAGGGAGGTCTGAAATCCCAGCTCATGCATCTGCGCCAGCAGCCGCGCGCTGCGGGTGCCGTACTCTTCGTCCGGCATATCGAGGCTATCCAGCAGCAGCAAGTAGCCCAGATGGAAGATCTTCAGGCTGTTGTCGAGTCGGTCGAAAGCGGGCAGATCCAGCAGCCGGTTGGCCCCCGGAGAGTGGAAAAAGGTGCGCTGGCCGCTGGGGTCGGTCATCACCTGCGACATGGAGGTGGGGGCAAAGGTGGTGCGCTGCACCCGCTGGCGATTGACGTGATACTGGTCGAGCATGGCCAGAATGTAATCCCCGTCGTGGTCATCCCCCACCAGGCCGACCGCCTGCAGTGGGATGCCGGCATGCATTTTTGCCAGGGTGAGCAGCACGTTGAGCGGCGCCCCGCCGGTGGCGCGTTCGCTGTGGACGATCTCCGCCAGCCAGCCGCGCTCCGGCCACTGCACAATCTGGTGGACGTGATCCACCAGCATATTGCCCGCCGCGATAATCCCCCGGCGTTCCATCAGGCGTACCCCGCGCTGCCAAAGGTGCGCATCTGCGCAGCAACGGTGTCAGTAATTGCCTCTTCGATGCCCAGCAGCAGTTCGGCAAACTCATCGTACAGCGGCTGGCGGTTGGCCATTCGCTGCTCCACCTCCGCCAGCGCCGCCTGGGACATGCCGGTGTAGAAGTTAATCTTGTGGATCCCAAGCTCAATGGCGCGACGGAAATCGGCGTCGCTGATGCCAGACCCGCCGTGCAGCACCAGCGGCAGGCCAGTTTGCTGGCGGATGGCATCAAGGCGGGCGAAATCGAGCTTCGGCTCGCCCTTGTATTTGCCGTGGGCATTGCCGATCGCCACCGCCAGGGCGTCGATGCCGGTCTGGTCGACAAACTCCCGCGCAAGCCCAGGATCGGTGAAAAAGGCTTCGTCGGCATGGCCATACAGGGCTCCGCCCTCATCGCCGCCCACGGCACCCAGTTCCGCCTCCACCGACACGCCCACCGCGTGGCACATCTTCACCACTTCCCGCGTCTGGCGGATGTTCTCCTCGTAGCTCAGCGTGGAACCGTCGAACATCACCGAGCTGAACCCCAGGCGCAGCGCCCGCACCACCGCCTCGAAATGCAGGCCGTGATCGAGATTCAGCACCACCGGAATGTCATGCCGGGCGGCTTCGAATTTGACCGCCTCCACCAGCGAGTCGAGCGACACATACTTAAAATGCACTTCAGCAATGTTGATGATAAAGGGCGAGTTCTCCTGACGGGCGGCGGCAAACAGCGCCCGCAGGAAGTGAGAGTCGAGGACGTTAAACGCCCCCAGCGCGTAACGGTGCTCGCGGGCGTGCGCCAGCCCGTCGGCGAGAGAGATAAGCGGCATGATTCACTCCTTTACAGGCGAAACAGACTGTACTCGTTGCACAACACCAGCACGGCCGGTTCGTCTTCGTCGATGTTGTTATAGCGGGCGGTGGGCTGCAGGAAGTGGTTATCGTGCTCGTCGTCATTCACCGACGAGACCTCCCCGACCAGCACGTCGCCAAAGCCCTGTTCTCCCCAGAAACTGTGGTACAGACCGGGCGGCAGACAGATGCTCTCTCCCGGCGCGAGGCGGATATGGCTGCCCGCCACGTGGGTCTGCTGGCATCCGTCGATGGCGACCTGGATATCGCCGTCCTCTTTTTGTTCATTTTCATCGGCATTCCACAGCTCGACGATCAGATTCCCGCCGCCGCGGTTGATGATGTCCTCGCGTTTGCGCCAGTGAAAGTGCAGGGGCGTGACCTGGCCCTCACGCACGTGCATGATCTTCTCGGCGTAGCATTTGTCCCACGGCTTGCCGCCGCGAGAGCCGTTGCGCAGGGCAAAGAGGGTTAAGCCCTGTGCCGCAAAATTGTCGCCGCCGAACGCGGTCACGTCCCAGCCGAGCCGCAGGTCGAACACTTCCTGCCAGGCGTCGGGATCAAGCTGCTGCCAGCGGGTGGGAGGAAAGCTGGCAAAGGGGGGCAGATGCACGTCGTGCATGGAGAAAAACTGTCGCGTGTGGCCGAGGATCTCGTTAATTTCGGAGCGTTTCATGTGGACTCCTTAAGTGATGTGCAAATATTACCCCTCACCCTAACCCTCTCCCCATAGGGGAGAGGGAATCTGAACACCCTCTCCCCTATGGGGAGAGGGCCGGGGTGAGGGGAATCAGACCGCACAGTGCCTTACTTAACCGTCCAGCCCTTATAATTGCCGACGTTGCTCTTATCGATCATCGTCACCGGGATCAACACCGGCTCTTTCGGTGCTGGTTTGCCCTGTAGAATGTCATAGCCGATCTCCACCGCTTTTGCCGCCATGACCTGCGGATCTTGCGCCGGGGTGGCAATAAACAGGGAGTTTTCGCGCTTCAGCGCCTCTTCCGCATCCGGCGAGCCATCGACGCCCACGATAAAGAACTCGTTACGTTGCGCCTGTTTCGCCGCCAGATCGGCACCGATCCCCGTTGGATCGTTGATGGCGAACACACCGTCGATCTTCGGATTAGCGGCCAGCAGGGAGGTCATCACCTCCAGCCCGCCATCGCGGCTGCCTTTGGCGTTCTGGTTATCGGAAAGCACTTTGATATCCGGATGTTTTTTAAATTCCGTCTTGCAGCCTTCCACCCGGTTTTGCACCGCCGACACCGGCGGTCCGTTGATGATCACCACGTTGCCTTTGCCTTTCAGGCGGTCGGTGATCAGCTTACAGGCCATCTCACCGGCCTGGGTGTTGTCGGAGGTGATGGTCGCATCGGCGCCTTCTGCCGCCACGTCAACCGCCACCACCACGATCCCGGCGTCCTTCGCGCGCTTCACCGCCGGGCCAATCCCTTTCGAGTCGGCGGCGTTGAGAATGATCATATCGACTTTGGCGGCGATAAAGTTATCAATCTGAGAAACCTGCTGGCCGAGATCGTAGCCGCTGGACACCAGCGTCACTTTCACGTTATCCCCCGCCAGTTTGCGCGCTTCCAGTTCCGCCCCTTTGGTGATCTGCACAAAGAACGGGTTCGCCAGATCGCCCACCGTCACGCCGATGGACTTCAGCTCTTTGGCCTGAACAAATGGGCTTGCTGCAAGCAGTGCGCCAGCACAGAGCGCGGTAACTAATGGCTTTAATCTCATGCTGTATTCCTCACGTAGGGTATTGTTGTTATGCACTTTGATGGTGTCGGGTACGGTATTTGTCGATCAGCACCGCAATGATGATCACCGCCCCTTTGATCACCAGTTGCCAGAAATAGGAGACGCCCATCAGCGTCATGCCGTTGTTAAGGGTGGCGATAATCAGCGCCCCCACCAGCGTGCCGGTGATGGTGCCGATCCCGCCGACGAAGCTGGTGCCGCCGAGGATCACCGCCGCGATAGCGTCCAGCTCATAGCCAGTGCCGAGGTTGCCGTTGGCGCTGTATAGCCTTGATGCGCTCATCACCCCGCCGAGGCCCGAGAGCAGGCCGCTCATGCCGTAGACAAACAGCAGCACCATCCACACCTTGATGCCGGTTAAGCGGGCGGCCTGCATGTTGCCGCCCACCGCGTAGATATGGACCCCGAGGGTGGTGCGGCGCAGGATGAACCAGCAGACGACGATCACCGCCAGGGCGATCACCACCAGCCACGGCACCGGTCCGAGATAGTTATTGCCGATCCACTCAAAGCTGATGCTGGAGTTGATCACCGTGGTGCCGTCGGCCAGCAGGTAGGCCGCCCCGCGCAGCGCCGTATAGGTGCCGAGCGTGACGATAAAGGGCGGTAGCCCGGCAAAAGCCACCAGCGCGCCGTTGAACAGCCCCAGCACCATACCGAGCATCAGCGCCGCCGGCACCGAGAGCATCGACAGCTCCGGCATCAGCGAGACCACCATCGCCGCCACCGCGGTGGTGCCCAGAATCGAGCCCACCGACAGGTCGATGCCGCCGGTCAGAATGATGAAGGTCATCCCTGCCGCCAGCACGATGTTGATCGACGCCTGACGCGTGATGTTCAGCAGGTTGCTCTCGGTAAAGAAGTTCGGCGCGATAAAGCCAAATACCGCGACAATCAGGATCAATATCGGCAGGATACCGATGGTTTGCATCAGATCGCCCATCAGCATTTTTTTGGCGGAGGCCGCTTTGGCCACCTGTTGCGGAGTGTTAGGTTGCGTCATGGTTATACCGCCCGATGGTGAGAGTCGTTAACGCCGGTCGCCAGCGTCATGATGTTTTCTTGTGTGATATCGGCCCGATGGAGTTCCCCGGCGATGCTCCCTTCACGCATGACGTACACGCGATCGCTCATGCCGACCACTTCCGGCAGTTCGCTGGAGATCATCAGGATCGCCACCCCTTTACGCGCCATCTGGTTCATGATCCGGTAGATCTCGCTTTTGGCCCCGACGTCCACGCCGCGGGTCGGCTCGTCGAGGATCAGAATGCGCGGGCCAATCGCCACCCAGCGGGAGATCAGCAGCTTCTGCTGGTTGCCGCCGGAGAGACCGCCCGCCCGTACCTGAGAGTGCGGCACGCGAATATTGAGCAGGGCGATGGCGTCATCGGAGATCGACTGGGCTTTTTTGCGGTTCAGCATGCCGAAACTGGCGTCGCGCTCCAGGGTCGCCATGGTGATATTCTCCTGCGCCGCCAGCTCAAGAAACAGCCCCTGCTCCTTGCGGTTCTCGGTTAAAAAGCCGATCCCGTGATCGATGGCGGCGCGCGGGGAGTGGATCACCACCGGCTCGCCATCCACCTCAATCATCCCGCCGGTGGCCTTGCGCACGCCGAAAATTAGCTGCGCCAGCTCGGAACGTCCGGCCCCCACCAGCCCGGCGAGGCCGACGATTTCGCCGGAACGCACCTGCAGGCTGCAGGGCTGCACTTTGCCGCCGTCGGTCAGGTGATGGACGTTAAGGCGCGGGCTGCCGAGCGGGATATCGCGCTCTTTATTGAAGAGATCGCTCAGCGGCCGCCCGACCATCATCCGCACCAGTTCAGAGGCGTTGAGCTTGTCGCGGGTCAGGCTGCCGACGTACTGGCCGTCACGCAGCACGCTGACCCGGTCGGATAGTTCATAGACTTCGGCCATGCGGTGGCTGATATAGATAATCGCCATTCCTTCGTCGCGCAGGCGCAAAATCAGCTCGAACAGACGGTGGGTTTCGCGCGAGGAGAGGGCGGCGGTGGGTTCATCCATCACCAGGATGCGGCTGTTGCGGTGCAGGGCACGGGCGATCTCCACCTGCTGCTGCTCGGCGATGGTCAGCTTCATCACCAGGTCGGTGGCTTTGAAGTTGGCGCCGAGGCGATCGATCACCGCCTGGGCCTGGGCCGCCATCTCTTTGCGCTGTACCAGCCCGCCGCGCGACAGCTCGCTGCCGAGGAAGATGTTCTCTGCCACGGTGAGGTTGGGGGCGAGCTGCATCTCCTGATAGATCAGAGTAATGCCTGCCGCCAGGGCGTCTTTCGGGCCTTTGATATGAAACGGCTTGCCGTCGATCAGGATCTCACCGCCGCTGGCGATGTAGGCCCCGGCGAGGATCTTCATCAGGGTGCTTTTTCCGGCACCGTTTTCGCCCATTAAGGCGTGGATTTCACCGGGGAAGACCGTCAGATCCACACCCTTCAGCGCGTGGAAGTTGCCAAAGGTTTTGGCAATGTTGCGCATCTCTAAAACCGGGGTTCTGCTCATGGCGGATCTCCTGTGACGTTCGATATCCGCACTTCATCACACCCCGGTAAATGCAAAATGTCAGAAGTCGTTCATATTTGTCATAGTTATGAATAGTTAATGTGGATCACAGTTACGCTACTTAATCGCTTTCTCCCCTCACCCCGGCCCTCTCCCCAAAGGGGAGAGGGTGTAATCGTTCCCTCTCCCCTTTGGGGAGAGGGTTAGGGTGAGGGGTAAGGGCATCACACCGCACAGGAGCTGACATAAATGCCCTCACGCCGTCCCCCCTTCTTCGCCAGCGCCCGTGGCCGCCTGCTGATCTTCAATCTGCTGGTGGTGGCGGTGACGTTAATGGTCAGCGGCGTGGCGGTGCTGGGCTTTCGCCATGCCAGTCATATCCAGGAGCAGGTGCAGCGTCAGACCCTGGATGACATGACCGGCAGCATGAACCTGGCGCGGGAAACCGCCAACGTGGCGACGGCGGCGGTGCGGCTGTCGCAGGTGGTGGGGGCGCTGGAGTATAAAGACGAAGCCAACCGCCTGAAACAGACCCAGACGGCGCTCGGTCACGCGCTGGAGCAGCTTGCCGATGCGCCGCTGGCGCAGCAGGAGCCGGGGCTGGTGGCGCGGATCATCCAGCGCAGCAACGAACTTCAGCAAAGCGTGACCGGCATGCTGGAGCGCGGGCAGCGACGCCACCTGCAGCGTAACGCCCTGCTCAGTTCGCTCTACCAGAGCCAGAGCTATCTTCGCCATCTGCAGGACATCAACCGCCGCGATGCCAGTAACCTGCCTGACGCCCGGCTGCTCAGCGAGATGGACCGGCTGATCGTCGCCGCCATCGAAACCCCCTCGCCGCGCGCAACCCTTCAGCAGCTGGATACGGTGACGGCGATGTTGCCCCGCCAGGCCACGCAGCCGGTGGTGAGCTTCGTCCTGCCCGATTTTAATGCCGAACTCAACAAGCTCGGTCCGCTCTCCGGGCAGCTGGAAGAGAGCGATCTGTCGATCAACTGGTATATGTTCCACATCAAGGCGCTGGTGGCGATCCTGAACAGCGATATCAACCGCTACGTGGAGCAGGTGGCCCAGGCCTCGCAATTACGCACCGCCGAGAGTCATCAGGAGCTACGCTCCATCAGCGTCTTTATCACCCTGTTCGCCGTGCTGGCGCTGATCATCACCGCCTTTGCCTGCTGGTATATTTACCGCAATCTGGGCACCAACCTGACCGCCATCTCCCGGGCGATGTCGCGGCTGGCCCACGGCGAACAGGATGTCTCGGTGCCTGCGCTGCAACGACGGGATGAGCTGGGCGAGCTGGCGCGGGCGTTTAACGTCTTTGCCCGCAATACCGCCTCGCTGGAGCACACCACCCGGCTGCTGAAGGAGAAGACCTCGCAGATGGAGGTGGATCGCCTCGAACGCCAGGGGCTGGAGGAGGCGCTGCTGCACAGCCAGAAGATGAAGGCGGTTGGGCAACTGACGGGCGGGCTGGCACATGATTTCAATAACCTGCTGGCGGTGATCATCGGCAGCCTGGAGCTGGCCGATCCCCATTCGCCGGATGCCCCGCGCATCGGCCGCGCGCTGAAGGCCGCCGAGCGCGGGGCGCTGTTGACCCAGCGCCTGCTGGCCTTCTCCCGCAAGCAGTCCCTGAACCCGCACGCGGTGGAGATGAAGCCTCTGCTGGAAAATCTGGCCGAACTGATGCGCCACTCCCTGCCCGCCACGGTGGCGCTGGATATCGAAGCGCAGACCCCGGCGTGGCCGGCGTGGATTGACGTTGGCCAGCTGGAAAACGCCATCATCAACCTGGTAATGAACGCCCGCGATGCGATGGAAGGGCACAGCGGGACCATCAAAATCCGCACCTGGAACCAGCGTGTCACCCGCAGCGACGGGCGCAGGCAGGACATGGTGGCGCTGGAGGTCATCGACCACGGCGCCGGGATGTCACAGGCGATCAAATCCCAGGTCTTTGAACCCTTCTTCACCACCAAACAGACCGGCAGCGGCAGCGGGCTGGGGCTGTCGATGGTCTACGGCTTCGTGCGCCAGTCCGGCGGGCGAGTGGAGATCGAAAGCGCGCCCGGCCAGGGCACTACCGTGCGGCTGCATCTGCCGCGCGCCACCTTGCAGGCGGTACCCTCACCGGAAGCCGGTGCAACCCCCGCCTCGCCGCCAGGGGACCGGCTGGTGCTGGTGCTGGACGACCAGACCGACGTCCGGCAGACGCTGTGCGAGCAGCTCCACAAGCTGGGCTATCTGACGCTGGAGGCCGAAACCGGCGAGCAGGCGCTGGAGATGCTGGACGCCTCTGCGGATATCGAGATGTTTATCAGCGATTTAATGCTGCCCGGCAATCTGAGCGGCGCGGAGGTGATCCAGCATGTGCGCCAGCATTTCCCCCATCTTCCGGTGCTGCTGATGAGCGGTCAGGATCTGCGTCCGGCGCACAACCCGCAGCTGCCCGAGGTGGAGCTGCTGCGTAAGCCGTTCACCCGGGGGCAGCTGGCGCAGGCGCTGCGTAAAATCGGTACGAATGCGGAGAAAATCCGCCGCAGTGTTTAAGAATTAATCAATCGTATCTGCGGTATCGGTGGTGCTAATCTGCGCAAAAATAAGCGGATTAGGATATAAAGGGAATTATGCCGGTACTAACGAGAGGGGACTCACATATGATCGTGATGCCGACAACCTATAGCCCGATGACAGTCGCACGCGCCTTTAAACATGTGGAAGAGTTTGAACTCTCCGGGCGACTGCTGCATGTTATCTACGATCCACAGACGCCTCGTGCGGCCATTATTGAAGCGGATATCGAAACCTTTGAGGGAGTACCGCGCCATCGGGTGGTGGCGGCGCTGGATTTGCAGCGAAAACCTACCCTGGGCAAAGATATTGTTGCTGTCGAACGCTGCTGGGAAGATGCCAATATTATTCAGGTCGAGGGGATATGTGTCGATCCCGCAGAGCGAGATAAAGGGCTGGCAACCCGGTTGTATGAGGCGTTGATCCTGCGCTGTGGTATCACACTGGTAAGCGATTTCGACCAGTACGAAGGCGGTAAGATGCTTTGGCAAAAGATAGCGCGTGAGTCCGATCAAATCGCTGTTTTCGTCCTGGATACTGAGCAAGGCGCATTTTGGCCCTATGATGGCAGCAAAGTGATTTACGATGGCGGCTGTATTCCTGAGGAGCGTATCTGGAGTATTTCGCCTGACCAAAAATGTCATGGTGTCGTTTTAGTGGCGGAAAACAGGCAACGAGCGAATCAAATGATGGAGGAGAGTTCACGCGACAGAATTTGAGATTCCTCCGCTACTCGCTCTACCCGCCGTTTATTACCGTAAGGCCAGCTTATCCTGCGAGACTGGCTTTATGAAACGTACCTCTACCGCTCTGTTATTTGGTCTGCTCTCTTTAACCAGCCAGCTGGCGCATGCCGACGTCGTTGATGATGCGATCGGCAATATTCAGCAGGCGATCAACGACGCCTACAACCCCAACAGCAACAATCGTGATTCCGATGACGATCGCTACGAAGAGAGCCGTCGCAGCAGCGACAGCCGTCAGTATGACGATCGTCGCAGGCAGCTTGAGGATCGACGCCAGCGTTTAGATGAGCGCCAGCGCCAGCTGGACGAAGACCGACGTCGGCTGGAAGATGACGAGCGCCGGTTAGAGGACGATTATGATCGGCGGTAACGCCCGGCGGCGCTTCGCTTGCACGGGCCTACAAATGGCCGCGAACCGTAGGCCGGGTAAGGCGTAGCCGCCACCCGGCGATGCCTCAGTCCAGCACCAGCACCATCCCGTCATACCCTGCCTCAAACCCCTCCGGCAGCGGGTTGTCCATCATCCACACGTCAAACTGATGGCTGATATGGGTCAGGATCACCTGCGGACAGCCAATGACCTGATTCAGGGCAATCACCGTATTCAGATCGCAATGGTTGCGCGGCGTCTCTTCCCGCGGCTCGTGGCTGCAGTCAATTACCATCGCCTGCGGGTGGTTGTTGAGCAAAAACTTCACCGTTTTGTCCGGCAGCCCGGCGGTATCCGACAGCCAGGCCACCCGGCTGTGGGCGCTCTCCAGCAGATAGCCAAACGTCAGCTTCGAATGGTTAAGCGGCAGCGGGGTTACCCGCAGCCCCTGCAGTTCAAACACTACAAAGGGCTCCAGGGTATGGCTAAAGTCGAGAATGCCGGGATGCTTAAACAGATCGTCGCAGCCGGCGTCGTCCGGCGGGCCGTAGACCGGAATGGTCGCCCCCACGCCCCAGCGCAGCGGGAACAGCCCCTGGACATGATCCATATGGTAGTGGGTGAGTAAAATCTGCTGAAAGCTGCCTGCCGGCCAGTCGTCCATCAGGTGCGGGATCCCCGCATCCAGCAGCGTCACCGCGTCGTTGAATTTGACCACCGCGCTACAGGGGCGACGGCGATAGTCGTCCTGCAAACGCGCCCGGCGACATGCCGGACAGTCACAGCCAAAAGCGGGCACCAGCTGGGCGCCACCGGTTCCTGTTAACGTCATGGTCAGACTCATCGCGCCCCCTTACAGCGGTTTGGTAAAGCGGAAATGGCTCTGTGTGTACCCTTCACGAAGATAAAAGCGGTGCGCGTCGAGGCGCTTTACGCTGGTGGAAAGCTCGGTCATCTCCGCCCCGGCGTGGCGGGCCTCCTCTTCTGCCCAGGCCAGCAGCTGGCTGCCAACCCTGAGCCCGCGCGCCTGCGGCATCACCACCAGCTCCTGGATCTCGCCGATCCAGTTGGCGTGATGCAGGTGAAACTGCATATGCAGGCCGATCATGCCGATGATGTGTCCATCCTGCTCGGCCAGCTGGTAGCGCATATTGTGATCCTGCAGATTGGCCGCAAAACCGGCATGAAACGCTGACCGATCCAGCTCCGCCTGTTTTAACTCACAAATAAGGCCATAGACGGCGTCGACGTCCTCCGCGGTGGCGGGACGCAACTCACACTCGGGCATGGGTTTTCTCCTTCTGGTGAATGAGTGAAAGAAAGTGTTCGACAGACTGGAGCAAACTGCCGTCGTTATTCAGGACAGGGCAATCGGACGGGGTATAGCGGGCGGCGCGCTCCAGCCGCTGGTCGATCTCTCGGGCGTTTTCCCGGCCACGGCTTTGCAGGCGCTGGCGCAGGATCTCTGGCGATACCTGCAGGCAGATCGGCAGCAGCGCCTCTGCATAGCGCGCCTGAGCCTGCGGCAGATGGGCGCGCGAGCCGTTGACCACCACGTCGAATCCGGCGTGCAGCCAGAGGTCGATCTCCAGACCCACCCCATAATAATAGCCGTTAGCGTGCCAGCTCAGGGCAAACAGTTGCTGCCCGGCGCGGGTAAAAAACTCGGGCTCGCTGAGGGCGATATGGTTTTCACTTCCCGCGCTGGCGGGGCGGGTGATGTAGCGGTGCGCCACCAGCAGCTGCGGGTGGGTCTGCTGGCGTAACGCCTCCAGCAGGCTGTCCTTTCCGGAGCCCGACGGCCCCATTAACCAGATCACTCTTCCCATCAGAACACCCGTTTTCCCTGACGCCAGACGTGGTCGATATGAATATGCTCGCCTTTGCGGTGCGCCAGCACCAGGTCCGCCCGCTTGCCTTCACCAATCAGCCCACGATCGTGCAGGTTCAGGGCCTGCGCCGGGTTTTTCGTCACCAGACGGATCGCCTGCGGCAGGGTAAAAGCGTTGTCCTCGTCGTCAGCCACCCGGAACGCCGCATCCAGCAGGCTGGCCGGGTAATAATCGGACGACAGAATATCCAGCAGCCCGAGCGACGCCAGCGAGCTTGCCGCCACGTTGCCGGAGTGCGAGCCGCCGCGCACGATGTTCGGTGCGCCCATCAGCACGTTCATACCGTGCTGGCGTGATGCTTCTGCAGCGGCAAAAGTGGTGGGAAACTCGGCGATCGTGCTGCCAAGCTGCCGGGATTCGAACACATGATCGGCGGTGGCGTCGTCGTGGCTGGCCAGCGCGATATTACGTTCCCGGCACAGGGCGGCAATGGCCTGGCGATTAGGCTGCGACCAGCGTGCGGCAAGGGCCAGCTGCTCCTCTTCGTAGCGCGCCATCTGTTCGTCATTGAGGGAGTATTTGCCCTGATAATATTCGCGATATTTCTCGATGTTGGCGAACTGACGCTGGCCCGGGGAGTGGTCCATCAGCGACACCAGGGTCACCGGCTCGCGGCCCGCCAGCTTCTCGAACAGCGGCAGGGTGGTGTGATGGGGCAGCTCACAGCGCAGGTGCAGGCGGTGCTCGGCGCGGTTGAGACCGCGCTTCTGCGTCTCCTCCACGGCGTTGATCATCTTCTCCAGGTTCTCCAGCCGGTCACCGCCGTCACGCACGTCGCCAATCGCTACCGCGTCCAGCACGGTGGTGATGCCGCTGGCGACCATCATCCCGTCGTGGCTGCTCATCGCCGAATGGGCGGGCCAGTCCACCTTTGGCCGCGGGGTGAAGAACTTGTCCATGTTGTCGGTGTGCAGCTCGATCAGCCCCGGCAGCAGCCAGCCGCCTTCGCCGTCCATCGCCTCCGACAGGCGGCTCTGGGTTTCGGCAAAAGTACGGATGATGCCGTCCTGAACCTCGATCGAGCCGTCAACGACCTCGTTTTCCAGCACCAGTTTTACGTTGTTTACGATCATGCGGTGATCCCCATCGGGTGCAGACGATCCGCCACGCGATCCCGCACCGCGTCGTCGTGGAAGATCCCGACGATCGCCGCGCCGCGCGCTTTGGCTTCTTCGATCAGTTCTATAACTGCCGCGCTGTTTTTCGCATCCAGCGAAGCGGTCGGTTCATCGAGCAGTAAAATCGGGTAATCGACAATAAAGCCGCGGGCGATGTTCACCCGCTGCTGCTCCCCGCCGGAGAAGGTCGAGGGGGCGAGATGCCACAGGCGCTCCGGCACGTTGAGGCGCGTCAGCAGGCTGGCGGCTTTGGCGGCACAGGTGTCGCGCGGCACGCCGAGATCCAGCAGGGGCTGCATCACCACCTCCAGCGCCGGTACGCGCGGGATAACGCGTAAAAACTGGCTGACCCAGCCAATGGTGGTGCGGCGAACGTCCCGCACCTTGCGCGCCGGGGCCTGCACCAAATCCACCCATTCGTCACCGTGACGAACATGAATGTGGCCTTCGTCCGGCAGATAGTTAGCGTACAGGGAGCGCAGCAGGGTGGATTTGCCGCTGCCGGAGTGGCCGTGCAGCACCACGCATTCGCCGTTGTTGACCTCAAGGGAGGCATTTTGCAGCACCGGCAGGCGCACGCCGTTTTGCTGGTGGAGCACAAAGGTTTTACTGACGTTTTCGACGCGGATCATGTTGGCCTCGTGGTTCGGGATGCCGGGTGGCGGCTGCGCCTGACCCGGCCTGGAAGGTGCTGGATCATTGCCGGGTGGCGGCTACGCCTTACCCGGCCTACAAACTGCTCGAACCGTAGGCCGGGTAAGCGCAGCGCCACCCGGCGAAACTCAGTTCTGCAATACCGATGACACCAGCAGCTGGGTGTAGGGATGGTGCGGATCGTCGAGCACCCGGTCGGTGAGCCCACTTTCCACCACCTCGCCGCTCTTCATTACCAGCAGACGGTCCGCCAGCAGGCGGGCAACGCCCAGATCGTGGGTGACAATCACCACCGCCAGGTTCAGCTCCACCACCAGACCGCGGAGCAGATCCAGCAGACGCGCCTGAACAGACACGTCCAGCCCGCCGGTGGGCTCGTCCATAAACACCAGCTTCGGATGGGTGACCAGGTTGCGGGCGATCTGCAGCCGCTGCTGCATCCCGCCGGAGAAGGTGGTCGGCAGGTCGTCGATGCGCGATGCCGGGATCTCCACATCGATCAGCCACTTCTGCGCGGTGGCGCGGATATCGCCGTAATGGCGCGCGCCGGTGGCCATCAGCCGCTCACCGATGTTGCCCCCCGCCGATACCTGGCGGCGCAGGCCGTCCATCGGGTGCTGATGCACCACGCCCCACTCGGTGCGCAGCAGGCGGCGGCGTTCGGCCTCGCTCATGCCGTACAGGGACTGGTCTTCATACAAAATCTCGCCGTTTTGTGGGGCCAGACGGGCAGAGATCGCCTTCAGCAGGGTGGTTTTACCGGAGCCGGACTCGCCGACAATCCCCAGCACTTCGCCCGGCCAGAGGTCAAACGACACGTCGCTGAAGCCTTTGCCCGGCGCATAGAGGTGGGTCAGGTTATTGACCGAAAGCAGCGGTTTCATTGGCTGTTGGCCTCGCTCTGTTGGCGGCAAAAATCGGTGTCGGAGCAGACAAACATTCGGTTGCCGCTGTCATCCAGCACCACTTCATCGAGATAGCTGTGTTTCGATCCGCAGATGGCGCACGGCTCGTCCCACTCCTGGACCCTGAACGGGTGGTCGTCGAAATCGAGGCTCTCGACCCGGGTGTACGGCGGCACGGCGTAGATGCGCTTCTCGCGCCCGGCACCGAACAGCTGCAGGGCGGGCATCATGTCCATCTTCGGGTTATCGAATTTCGGGATCGGCGACGGGTCCATCACGTAGCGCCCGTTGACCTTCACCGGGTAGGCGTAGGTGGTGGCGATATGGCCGAAGCGGGCGATATCCTCGTACAGCTTCACCTGCATTACGCCGTACTCTTCCAGGGCGTGCATGGTGCGGGTTTCGGTTTCACGCGGCTCGATAAAGCGCAGCGGCTCCGGGATCGGCACCTGGAAAATCAATATCTGATCTTCGACGAGCGGGGTTTCCGGGATGCGGTGACGGGTCTGGATCAGCGTGGCGTCTTCGGTGCGCTCGGTGGTGTTCACTCCGGTGACGCGCTCAAAGAACTGGCGGATCGACACGGCGTTGGTGGTGTCGTCGGCCCCCTGGTCAATCACCTTCAGCACGTCGGCTTCGCCAATCACGCTGGCGGTGATCTGGATCCCGCCGGTGCCCCAGCCGTAGGGCATCGGCATCTCACGCCCGCCGAACGGTACCTGATAGCCGGGGATGGCCACCGCTTTTAAGATGGCGCGGCGGATCATGCGTTTGGTTTGCTCATCCAGATAAGCAAAGTTATAGCCGCTGAGGTTAGCCATGTTCGCGCTCCTGTTGCAGACGTTTCAGCAGTTCCAGCTCGGCCTGGAAATCGACGTAGTGCGGCAGCTTGAGGTGCGAGACAAACCCGGCGGCCTCAACGTTATCGGCATGGGCCAGCACGAACTCCTCGTCCTGCGCCGGGCCTGAAACCGTTTCGTCGTAGTCCGGGGCCTGGAGCGCCCGGTCGACCAGCGCCATCGCCATCGCCTTGCGCTCGCCCATGCCGAACACCAGCCCATAGCCGCGGGTGAAGTGCGGGGCCTCGTTATCCGGGGTGACAAAGCCGTTGACCATTTCGCACTCGGTCATCAGCAGTTCGCCGACGTTCACCGCAAAACCCAGCTCTTCCGGCACAATTTCAATATCGACGTGGCCGCTGCGGATCTCGCCAGCAAAGGGGTGGTTACGCCCGTAGCCGCGCTGGGTGGAGTAGGCCAGCGCCAGCAGATAGCCTTCGTCGCCGCGCATCAGCTGCTGCAGGCGCGAGGCGCGGGAGCAGGGGTAGACCGGCGGGATGCGGGTGATGTCGTCCGGCTCGCTGCCGTTATCCTCTTCCGCCTTCGCCAGCCCCTGGTTGGCCAGCAGGCTGAAGACGTGCGGGGCGGCATCCTGCGGGGCGTCTGAGGTTTTCAGAGGCGGAGTTTCGCCGTTCGCCAGCAGGGTAAAATCGAGCAGGCGGTGGGTATAGTCGTAGGTCGGGCCGAGCAGCTGGCCGCCGGGGATGTCTTTATAAACGGCCGAAATACGGCGCTCGAGGCGCATCTCCGCGGTGTTAATCGGCTCGCTCACCGCCAGCTTCGCGAGGGTGGTGCGATAGGCGCGCAGCAGGAAGATGGCTTCGACGTTATCGCCGCTGGCCTGCTTCAGCGCCAGCGCCGCCAGCTCGCGGTCGGCAATGCCGCCTTCGGTCATCACCCGATCCACGGCGAGGTTAAGCTGCTGTTCGATCTGGGCGACGCTCAGCTCGGGTAGCTGCTCATCGCCCCGGCGTCTGTGCTCCTGCAGGGCGTGGGCGGCGGCGATGGCCTTTTCCCCCCCTTTAACGGCAACGTACATCAGCACACCTCCACATGGGTGGTCCGCGGGATCGCCAGCAGGCGTTCGCCGCAGGTCAGCAGCAGGTCGATGCCCAGCGGGAACGGGTGCGGGCGTTCGGTCAGCTCATGGATGATGCACTCCGGCAGCTGCGGGGCGACCATGCGTTCTTCGGCAATTCCGGCCCCGGTCAGGCGCAGCATGCGCCCGCCGCTCAGGCTCGGGACCTGCAAAATCAGGGTGGCGCTGGTCTCCGGTGCCACGGCGCTGCCTTCGCTCAGGGCGTTAAGCTGCTCGTGGCTAATCTGCTCGTCCGCGACGGCGAACACTGCCAGCTGGGGCTGATCCACCAGCGGGGCGCTGGTGTGAAAACGCAGGTTAGAGCTGACGATATCGTTACTCACCGCGCCCGACAGCCAGACCGGGGTGTCGTTATCGGCCAGGGTCAACAGGACGCTGGTGGTGGCGAGGTTCAGCGGCTGCCAGCCGTGTTTCAGCTGGTGCAGGGAGACGATCACCCCCGGTTCGCTCATCGCTTTCAGCAGACGACGAAAACTGTGTTGGGCATCCTGCACGGCAAGGGTAAAAGCGGGTTGAAGGGTCATGCGTTGTCTCCGCGAACGAGCGTAAAGAAGTCGACCCGGCTGGTGTTGACCTCGGCCTGGCGCGCGGCAAGGCGTGCGGCGCGGTCGGCTTCCAGCGGGGCAATAAGGGTTTCCATTAAGGTCTGAAAGTGCGGGGCTTCCTGCAGCAGGGCGTCCACGACGGCGCACAGCTCGGCATGCGCTTTGTTGCGCCCGAGCAGGTAGCTGTAGCCGAGCGTGCCGCTGGCCAGGCGCACCACGGCGCGGGTCAGGGTGGCATCACCGGCAAAGTAGCGTGCCCCGGTGCCGCCCATCCGCGCCTGGATCTGCACCAGCCCGGTTTCCGGGGCGCGGATCGGTTCATAAGCGGGCGTCAGACTCAGCGCCGACATCCGCCCGGCAAGGGCCGCAGGCTGGCTGTGGGCCAGTACGGCCATCCAGTGCTGGCGGGTGGAGGTATCGAAATGCATTCAGTGCTCCATGGTGAATTCAATCATGTCGGCGCGGGTCAGGCTGACGGAGTACTCCGTCGCGTTGATCTCGCCGTCACGGTGGTTAAGGGTGCGCACGCAGAGCAGGGGTGCCATGTTGGGGATCTCCAGCACCTTGCTCTCTTTGGCCTGCGCACGGCGGGCGCTGATGCGGGTCTGGGTGCGCTTGAGCGCAATCCCGGTGGCCGCAAACAGGAAGTCGTGCAGCGAGCCGCTGGCGAAGTTTTGCAGCACCGGCCAGAGGGCCAGGTCAGCGAAGTAATGGTCGATCTGACACACCGCCACGCCGTTGACCCGGCGCAGGGTGCGCAGGTGGACGACGTTATCGCCCTCCGAAATCCCCAGCGCGTCCGCAACGTGGCTGGAAGCCGGGCGCAGCACCGAGAGGAGTTTTTCGCTGGTGGGGTGGCTGCCCTGATCCAGCAGGTTCTGGCTGAAGCGCGCCTGGGCGTTGAGCGGGTAGTCGAACGGGCGCATCAGCACCAGCACGCCGACACCCTGGCGGCGCTGCACCCAGCCGCGCTCGACCAGCTGGTCAATGGCGCGGCGCAGGGTGTGGCGGTTCACTTCATAACGGTCGGCGAGCTGTTGCTCAGCAGGCAGGTAGTCCCCGCAGCGGTAGTGGGTGCGCAGCTCCACTTCGAGCTTCGCGGCAATCTCTTGCCAGCGGGTGGGGTAACTGGTCGGATGTCTGGATAAGTGCATATAAATCAAAGCCTCGCTTCTCAGATGAAGTGCTTACGCAAACGTTGAGAGAGGAAATCCAGCAGGCTAACCGTCACGATGATGAGCACCATCAGGGCGCAGGTTTGCTGGAACTGAAAACCGCGAATCGCTTCCCACAGGGTGACGCCAATCCCGCCCGCGCCGACCATGCCCACCACCGTCGCGGAGCGAACGTTGGACTCAAAGCGGTACAGGGAGTAGGAGATGAGTAGCGGCATCACCTGCGGCAGGACGCCGTACAGAATTTCTTCCAGCTTATTAGCGCCGGTAGCGCGAATGCCTTCCACCGGGCCGGGCTCGATGGCTTCTACCGCTTCCGAAAGCAGCTTGGAGAGCACGCCGGTGGTGTGGATGAACAGCGCCAGCACCCCGGCGAACGGGCCGAGACCGACGGCCACCACGAACAGCATCGCGAAGACCATTTCGTTGATGGCGCGGCAGGCGTCCATCAGGCGACGCACCGGCTGGTAAATCCACCAGGGGACGATGTTGTCGGCGCTCATCAGGCCAAACGGAATGGAGAGCACCACCGCCAGCGCGGTACCCCAGACGGCGATTTGCAGGGTGACGGCCATTTCGCTGAGGTAGTCCTGCCACTGGCTAAAGTCCGGCGGGAAGAAGTCGGCGGCGAAGGTCGCCATGTTGCCGGAATCCTGAATCAGCGTGAGCGGCGCCATTTCCGCCCCCTTCCAGGAGACAACCAGCACCGCCAGCAGGATGGCCCAGCTTATTAGCGAGAACCAGCTGCGTTTGGGCGGTGGGAGAGTGATGGTTTGCATGTCGATTCCTTGGTGTTTAAGTTCCCTCTCCCTTGAGGGAGAGGGTTAGGGTGAGGGGGAAATGTGCGCGCTGATGCCCTCACCCCGGCCCTCTCCCACAGGGAGAGGGAGAAAGGCACTACTGCACCACTTTATTCACGCTGGTCATCGCGCCCAGCGCGGCGGTCAGGCGGTCGAGATCGTCCAGCTGAGCCTGAATTTCAGACATCTTGCTGCTCTTCTCTTCTTCCTTGAGGCCTTTGTTGTCCTTCACGCCCTGGATCTGTTTGAACAGCGCCAGCTGGCGAATCGGCACCAGCTGCAGGTCGCTGGAGGCGCGGAACGGTGCCCAGCCCAGGCGTTCCAGCACGGTCTTCTCTTCCGCGGTTTTGCCGTAGTTCATAAAGAAGTCGTACACCTTGTCCTTGGTGCTTTCGGAGAGGTTTTTGCGCCACACAATCGGGTCGCCCGGGATCAGCGGGGATTTCCAGATCACCTTCAGCTCTTTCAGCTTGTCCGGAGCGGAGGTCTTCAGCTTGTCGAGGTTTTCGGTGTTGTTGGTGGCAACGTCCACCTGCTTGTTGGCGACGGCCAGGGCGTTAGTTTCATGCCCGGCGTTGACCGTGCGTTTGAATTCGCTGGTGGAGACGTTATTTTTGGCGAAGACGTAGTAGCCCGGGACCAGGAAGCCTGAGGTGGAGTTCGGGTCGCCGTTGCCAAAGGTCAGATCTTTACGTTTGGCGAGCATGTCGTTGAGGTTGTTGATCGGGCTGTCTTTATTGACGATCAGCACGCTCCAGTAACCCGGGGAGCCGTCGGCGGCTACCGTCTGAGCGAAGACCTGACCGTTGGCGCGATCCACCGCTTCCATGGCGGAGAGGTTGCCGTACCAGGCGATGTCGACCTTGTTAAAGCGCATCCCCTGAATGATGCCCGCGTAGTCCGGTGCGAAGAAGGCGTTCACTTTGATGCCCAGTTTGCTTTCCATGTCTTTCAGGAAGGGTTCCCACTGCGGCTTCAGGTTCTGCTGTGATTCCGTCGAAATGATGCCAAAGTTCAGTTCTTTTTCCTTTTCCTGGGCGTACGCCGGGCTTAACAGGGTGCTGATGCTGAACAGGCTGGTAAAGGCCAGCACGGCAATCGTTTTATTGCGCATTTCTATTCCTCAGTGTGGGGACGTTAAGCAGCCTGCGCGTTCTCTTCGACGCGATTAATGCTGCGGTAGAGATGGTCAAAACGGTCGTTATCAAACTGATGGCTGGCACCATCAAAGAACACGTGCCCCTGACGCAGGGCGACGATGCGCTCGCAGTAGCGCAGGGCGTAATCCACCTGATGCAGCGTCACCACGATGGTGATGCCGTCCTTCTGGTTGATGTCGCGCAGGGTTTCCATCACGATGCGGGCCGACTCCGGATCCAGCGAGGCAATCGGCTCATCGGCGAGAATGATTTTGGCTTTCTGCATCAGCGCCCGGGCAATCGCCACGCGCTGCTGTTGTCCACCGGACAGGGTGGAGACGCGCTGGTGGGCGAAGTGGGCCATGCCAACGCGGGTCAGGGCGTGCAGCGCTTCTTGCTTCTGGGAAGGAGAGAACCAGCGCAGACAGGTGCGCCAGAACGGGGTGCTGTCGAGCGCGCCGATCAGCACGTTCTCCAGCACCGTCAGGCGATTCACCAGGTTGAACTGCTGGAAGATATAGCCGGTCTGCGCACGGCTTTTACGGATATCACCCGCCAGACGACCCGCGCGCTGCACGGTGTTGCCCAGCAGCTCAACGTGGCTTTCTGAGGTTTTATCGCAGGTGATAAGGCCGCTTAAGTGGCGCAGAAGGGTGGATTTACCTGAACCGGATGGCCCCAGCAGCGCTACCATTTCGCCCTGCTGGACGGTCAGATCAACGGCATGCAGAGCCTTATTGTGATGGAAGGTCTTGCTCAGTTTCTCGACGCGGATGACAGTTTGCATGGGTGAGGCCTCGATTCGAATGTGGCCTCATGCTGGCGGATCAATGTGACATTTAGGTTAAGTGTTGGTTGCGGGAGTTTGAAGAGTTGACGTGAAAGCGATGACAGGCGGGCGCGGGCGCCCGCCGTCGGGATCATTGCTGTTTAACGACGTTGATCATCCAGGGAACGCCGTATTTATCGGTTACTTTGCCAAAGCCGTGCGCCCAGAAGGTCTCCTGCCAGGCCATATCGATAGTGCCGCCCGCCGCCAGGTTATCGAACCAGCGCTTGCCTTCCGCGACGTCCGGGGTATCGAGCACCAGCGTAAAGCCGGAATAGGTGGCATTGCCGCTGAGCGTGCCGTCGCTCATCATGATATCGCTGCCGGCGATGCGCACGTTGGAGTGGGCGATAGCGGAGTCCGGGAATGACATGCCGGAAGGGCAGCCCTCTTCGCTACTGTCGTCTTTGGGCATTTCGCCGAAGGTGATTTTATAGAGGAGTTCAGCGCCGACGGCCTGCTGATAGAAGGCGGTGGCCTCTGCGCAGTTACCGGCGAATGAGATGTAGGGACTTAATGGCATAATCATTACCTCAGGTAAAGAGAAGCCCGTTAAGTCTAGTCTTTGTAGGCCCGGTAAGCGAAGCGCCACCGGGCGCTTTTGCCGGATGCGCTGCGCTTATCCGGCCTACGGAACTACAAAAGACAAATTAGTTCTTTTTCACGAACTCGGATTTCAGCTTCATCGGGCCGAAGCCGTCAATTTTGCAGTCGATGTTGTGGTCGCCTTCAACCAGGCGGATACCTTTGACTTTGGTACCGATCTTCAGCATCGACGAGCTGCCTTTGACCTTCAGATCTTTAATGACGGTGACGTTATCGCCATCGGCCAGCAGGTTGCCGTTGGCATCTTTAACGATCGGCTCATCGCTCTCTTGCGCAGGTTCTGCATTGTTCCATTCGTAAGCGCATTCGGGGCAAATGAACATACCGTTATCTTCGTAGGTATATTCAGAGCTGCATTTTGGACAGTGTGGCAGTGACATGGTGTTCTCCTCAAAATAGTGCGAACCGGCGGCAATCAGGCCCGCCAAAAATCGACAGGTTGTCGAAAAAGGCGGCAAGTATAACGCATGTCCTTACTGTTGTCGGTGACATTATTTTTCGCTTTTGGCGAAAAAAACGCTTTTCAATGACATGGCTTGTCAGCGACATGAGCGATGCTGGGGGTCAAACGCAGGAACGAAACGCGCCTGATTAAAAGCGACAATATTTTATTGCGGCAAATTGATACGCCGTGTCATTTCAGATAAGGTTAAGACGCTAATGATATTTCACTTACTTGCTTTAATTGCCATCCCTGGTCTGCAAGGGATGATTTACCCCTCATTTTTGGTGGGTAACTAATGATGAATTTTCCTGAAGTTTTCAAAAATTGAGCTACGCTCTTAATCTTTCGGTTTCCCTGACCGAAGAAGCGCGCTCCGCTGCTTTATGCGCTGAAAGAATATATTTTTACTGTCATTACAGAATTATATTGCTTCGAACATATTTACAACACGTAATCATATAAGCCGATCCTTCATTCTTAAAAACAATTCGGTTATATAAAATTTGTGTTAAGGGAAGGCTTTTTACTATGCACACACAAACCATATTTGAATTAAGCCAGGAAGCCGAAAGGCTGCTGCAGCTCTCATTGCAAAATCTTGAGGCGCTGAGTGCCATGCCTGCGGCGATGCTGGACAACGCTACGTCGGCCATTACCGGCGAAACCAGCAATGTCTTACCTCTGCATTTTAGTGCCCGTGGCTTAGAGGCACAGCAGTCGATGCTCAATAACGAGCTGCGCAAAATTACCCGCCTGGAGATGGTACTGGCCATCGTGGGCACCATGAAGGCCGGGAAGTCCACTACCATTAACGCCATCGTGGGCACCGAAGTATTACCCAATCGCAACCGCCCGATGACCGCGTTGCCGACGCTGATCCGTCATACCCCCGGCCAGAAAGAGCCGGTGCTGCATTTTTCTCACGTTGCGCCCATCGATACATTAATAAAGCAAATGCAAAAGAAGCTCGCCAATTACGATCGCGGCAAGCTGGCGCAGCAGCTGGAAATTGACAAAGATATGAATGCGCTACTGGGGCGCATAGAAACCGGCGAGGCATTTGAAAAACATTATTTGGGTGCGCAGCCAATATTTAACTGTTTAAAAAGCCTGAACGATTTAGTGCGGCTTTCCCAGGCGCTGGGCACCGAATTTCCGTTCCCGGCCTATGCCGCGATCGAGAATATCCCCGTCATCGAGGTGGAGTTTGTCCATCTGGCCGGACTGGATGCCCATCTGGGACAATTAACCCTGCTGGATACCCCCGGGCCGAACGAGGCCGGACAGCCGCATCTGCAAAAAATGCTCACCGAGCAGCTCGCCCGCGCGTCGGCGGTGCTGGCGGTGATGGACTATACCCAGCTGAAATCGATCTCCGATGCCGAAGTGCGGCTGGCCATCTCTGCCGTCGGCAAGTCGGTGCCGCTGTACGCCCTGGTCAATAAGTTCGATCAGAAAGACCGTAACAGCGATGATGAAGAGCAGGTGCGGGCGATGATCTCCGGTACCCTGATGAAGGGCCATATCTCCCCCGGCCAGATATTCCCGGTCTCGTCGATGTGGGGATACCTGGCGAACCGGGCGCGTCACGAACTGGAGATGCACGGCAAGCTGCCCGATCACCAGGAGCAGCGCTGGGTACAGGACTTTGCCGAAGCCGCGCTGGGCCGCCGCTGGCGGACTGCCGATCTGGATGATATTGAACACGTCCGTCACTCCGCCGATCTGCTGTGGGAAGACTCCCTGTTTGAGCAGCCGATCCGCAAGCTGATCTATGCCGCCTACGCCAACGCCTCACTGTACGCGTTACGCTCCGCGTCGCATAAGCTGCTGAACTACGCTCAGAACGCCCGCGAGTACCTGGATTTCCGCTATCAGGGGCTGACGGTGGCCTTCGACGAGTTGCAGAACAATATTGCCCGTCTGGAAGAGGATATGGCGCTGCTGCACTCCCGTCAGGCGACGGTGAGCGACGAGGTGCGGCATGAGGTGGGCCAGGCCCTGAGCGCTACCGACCTGTTTCTCTCCGCCCAGCAGAACGAGATTAAATTTGCCATCGCGCATATCTTTAATCCCGACAATTTGCTCGATCTGGCGGGGTTTGATCCGCATAAACAGCGTGCTGATGCCACGGCAACGCCCGGTCAGCTGGTGCTGGAGGATGAAGGCCAGGCGCAGATCCTGCTGAGCAAAATCCGCTCATCCTGCGAGATGATCATGCTGGATGCGCAGGCAAAAATCAGTCGTGAGCTGGCGCTGCGTTTCGACCAACTGGAGACCACGCTGGCGCGGTCGCTGAACGACGCCATGCGCCCGATTGAAACGCGTATTAAAGAAGAGTTGAGCCATGCCGGCTTCCGGGCGCGGATCAGCTTCCCGGCGTTTCAGGCCAACCAGCTTAACTTCAACACCCGTGGGCTGTTCAACGACGCCATCGCCCAGGAGAGTCAGCCTGCTGGTCAGACTCAGGGAGCCGGCAGCGCGCTGCGCGAGACGGTCTCCCGCTGGTTGAATAATCCGGGCTGGGGCTGGGAAGATTTTGTGATGACGCGGACGCGTTATGTTATCAACGTGTCACAGCTTCATGAGAAATTTAATCAGCATATAGATCACTTTTGTGAACAAATCCGTAAAGCTTTGCGCGCGCAGGTCGATGTCTCTGTTACAGCGGGTATGGCGACATTCTTTGCAGAATTTTCGTTATGCCTGGCAGGGTTACAGGAAAGCTTGCGTGATAGCCTCGCGGTGCGTCAGCAGAATGAGCATGCCACACGTGCGCTCAGCCAGCTGTTGCAGCAATGTATTACGACTGCGACGTGGATTCAGGAAGATACCCGACTGTTACGCGATGATATTCAAACGCTATTCGCGGCAGAGCAACCATGACAAAACACTTACTGGACGGTCCCGGGCGGACGCTGGAATGTATTCATCCTAAATTTATGGTCGACCTGGTGCAGGGGGTTGACGCGCAGCGTCACACCTCTGTGGGGTTGCAACAGCAGCACTTTCGTGAACGTTTAACCCAGGAGATCATGGCGCAGGCTCAGCTTCGCCAGTGGGCGATGGGGGGAATGTTCAGCGAAAATGCTGTGCTGCGGCTCGGGCTGGCGGAGAAACTGGCGGGCATGGTTGATCCCGGCCATCTGGCGCTGACCCGCATGACCCAGACCCTGACCACGCTGCGCCAGCAGGCCAACCTGCGTAACCAACCCCCCATTGGCGTGGTGCATCAGTACGAAGTCCTCTCCGCTCATTTCCATCAACGCGCCCAGTTTAAAGAGAAGGCGTTAACCCAGCGCGGTTTAACGGTGCAGGCAGGTATTCACAGCGAACAGATTTTTACCCGCTGGCGGGCCGGGCATTATGACGGCTGGTCGCTGGCCGGGCGTGGCTATGTGGTGCTGGAGGAGCTGCGCTGGGGGGCGTTCGGTGACGCCTGTCGACTGGCGAACGCTGATGTCAGCGCCATGCTGAAAGATAACCTGCGCAGCATGGTAGCTAACTACCTGGCGCAGGGGATTAATGCCGCGCCCGCGACCCGCCATTTTTACCATCAGTGGCTGACCACGCCCAGTACGCCGGGGATTATCGATCATAAAGATATGCTTGGCTGGCTGGGGGACTGGTGCGATGCCGACAGGCATCCGGTGTGCTGGTCGGTGACGCAGAGCTGGCAGAACGTGGCGCTGGGAATGCCGAGACTCTGTTCGGCGGCAAGACTGGCAAAAGCGATGGTGGAAGAGGTGTTTGGGGAGTAAGGTTTTTACCCTCTCCCCGGATGGGGAGAGGGCCGACATAGTAATTAATGGTGCAGTGATTCAACCGGGGTCTGTTCCGCAGTATTCGCCGGGACCTGGCCAAAGCGTCTGGCGTACAGCGCGGTAATAATCGGAACCAGAATCGCCGTCACGATGACGCTTGCAGCAACCAGCGCGGTAGCGGAAGCGGCAACCGGTTCGAACGCCGGGTTAATCTGGGCGATAATGACCGGGTTCGCCACGGCAGCACCCGCTGCGGACGAGGCGGCGACACCCGCAGTACCATTCCCTCCACCGATAACACGGTCAGCAATAATCAGCGGGATACCGGTGATGATGATCACCGCCACACCCAGCACGATACCCAGCAGGCCGGTATCCAGAATCACGTTCAGGTTGATGGTGTTACCCAGCGCAAAGCCGAAGAACGGGATCAGAACCGGGGTGGCTTTGCTGAAGAAGTCGCGCAGATCGTGGTCGAGGTTACCGAGAGCAAAACCGATCAGGAACGGCAGGACGGCGCCGACAAAGTGGTGTGGTTCAAAGGAGGCCAGACCGGCGGAGCCGAGGATCAGCATGGTCATCAGCGGGCCGGATTCCAGAGACATCAGAACGAAGGCGCCGGACTCTTCTTTGGTGCCGTACTGGTTCATCAGGCTGGCGTACAGGCCGCCGTTGGTCATGTCCATCGCAGAGACAATCGCCAGCACGGAGAGGCCTGCGAAGAAGCCGGTCTGAATCCCGTTTTCCGGAATAAACATGGCGCAAATCATCGCCACAACCCAGGCGACGGCAATTTTAGTAATCACCAGCGTACCGGATTTACGTAATACGGTGCCCGTCGCCCGTAAATTAATGGAGGCGCCGATACAGAAGAACCATACCGCCAGAATCGGAACTGTCCCGGTAATCATGCCTTTGGTGAATCCACCAAAATAGGCTCCGGTATTAGGTGCTAAGGTATTTAAAATTGCACCCAGTACCAGCGGAACCAGCATCATCCCCCCGGGGATGCGTTCAATCGCGGCTTTAATCTTCATCATTAACCCTCACATCTCATCACGCATCGCCAGCGGACAAGTGATATTTAATAATCTAATGAATTCAACGAATTGTGACATGAAGGCGTCAGCCGATTCGTCATTCATACAGCAGATATAACCAGTTTGGTTTTTTTAACCCTTCATCCGAAGGTCACCAGACTCGTTTTGACGGGCTTATGATGCGATCGTTGGAATGATGATTCAATGAAAATAAAACAGTGTTTTAGTTATCTCGATCACATATTTTACGGAAACACGTGATTCGCATCTTGATTAATAAAATGGCTGTGAACGCATTGTAAATAAATGTCGTTCTTTTTTGATTTCACAGCAAATAATAACGCCTGAAAGAGTATTTACAGGCGCAGGTATAAGAAACAACGCATTACGCGTTATTTACACTTTTGACACTTCTGGTAGAAAACTTAAAAATATATGTGAAGTTGATCACAAATATAAACGCTGGTAGGGTAAAGGCATCATTAACAGCCCAGACAGGCGTCACAGGTTCGGTTGTACCGCTCCGAAAGGTCAGTGTAAGTAAACCTGCTACGCTTGAGAAAGGAGAATGCGCATGAGGCGCTTCCCGGGTTCCACAGAGCGCCATTTTATGCGCTGTGGTGAGCGCTGGGCTTAGTCAACGAGGATAGCAATGCTGAAAAGGAAAAAAGTTAAACCGATCACCCTGCGCGACGTCACCATTATTGACGATGGTAAGCTGCGCAAAGCGATCACCGCCGCCTCGCTCGGTAATGCGATGGAATGGTTCGATTTTGGTGTGTATGGCTTTGTGGCCTATGCACTGGGTAAAGTCTTCTTCCCTGGTGCCGATCCCAGCGTGCAGATGATTGCCGCCCTCGGGACCTTCTCTGTTCCCTTCCTTATCCGCCCGTTAGGGGGTCTGTTCTTCGGGATGCTGGGGGACAAGTATGGCCGCCAGAAAATCCTCGCCATCACGATAGTCATTATGTCGGTCAGTACCTTCTGTATCGGTCTGATCCCGTCGTATGCGAGCATAGGCATCTGGGCACCGATCCTGCTGCTGCTCTGTAAGATGGCTCAGGGCTTCTCGGTCGGGGGGGAATATACCGGTGCGTCCATTTTTGTTGCCGAATACTCTCCGGACCGCAAGCGCGGCTTTATGGGCAGCTGGCTCGACTTCGGCTCTATTGCCGGGTTCGTGCTGGGCGCGGGCGTGGTTGTGTTGCTCTCCACCGTGGTGGGCGAAGAGAACTTCCTCTCCTGGGGCTGGCGTATTCCGTTCTTCCTGGCGCTGCCGCTGGGGCTTATTGGCCTCTATCTGCGTCATGCGTTAGAAGAGACCCCGGCGTTCCAGCAGCATGTCGATAAGCTGGAGCAGGGCGATCGCGAAGGTCTGCAGGATGGACCGAAAGTCTCGTTCAAAGAGATTGCCACCCGCCACTGGCGTAGCCTGCTGACCTGTATTGGTCTGGTGATCTCCACCAACGTGACCTATTACATGCTGCTGACCTACATGCCGAGCTACCTGTCGCATAACCTGCACTACTCAGAAGATCACGGCGTGCTGATCATCATCGCCATTATGGTGGGGATGCTGTTTGTGCAGCCGATTATGGGTCTGCTGAGCGACCGCTTTGGACGTCGCCCGTTCATTATTTTCGGCAGTGTTGCGCTGTTCGTGCTGGCTATCCCGGCCTTCATGATGATTAACAGCGATGTGATCGGCCTGATTTTTGCTGGCCTGCTGATGCTGGCGGTGATCCTCAACTGCTTTATCGGCGTGATGGCCTCGACCCTGCCCGCGATGTTCCCGACGCACATCCGTTACAGCGCGCTGGCGGCGGCCTTTAACATCTCGGTACTGATTGCCGGTCTGACGCCAACGCTGGCGGCCTCACTGGTGGAGAGCACCCAGAACCTGATGATGCCAGCCTACTATCTGATGGTGATTGCGGTGATTGGTCTGATTACCGGCATTTACATGAAAGAGACGGCGAACCTGCCGCTGAAAGGGGCGACGCCTGCCGCGTCTGACCTTCAGGAAGCCAAAGAGATCCTGCGTGAGCATCACGACAACATTGAGCAGAAGATAGAAGATCTTGATGCTGAAATTGCCGAGCTGCAGGCGAAGCGTTCCCGACTGGTCGATCAACATCCCCGCATCAATGAGTAAATAAAAAACCCGGCTCCGGCCGGGTTTTTTTTCATGCCCAAATGGAATCCAGCGAAAGTTTATTGGCGGTTTTATTGAATAGTGCTTACGCTGTATATAAGCGGATGTCTCTATAAAATCGACGCTTTCTTCTTTATAAGGGGTGTGTATGCTGAGTTTTACACCGACATAGATGTAAACGCACACGCCACCTGGGATGCTGGCATTTTCTGTCACGTCTCTCTGCACAAAACAGCATTTTATTTTTTAAAACCTTTGCTAATGCAATTAGTACAAAAATAATAATACCAAATCTTAATTATAAGTAGGTCTGGACATGCTGAGAAATTCGCAAAAGATCACCCATGGAGGTTACTCGGTGTTTATTAAATTAATTGATTTCATCTCAATTAATTTAATTTTAATACTGAGTGGTTGGGTATTGAAAATGGAGTCATTCGATACTGTAATTTTGATCAGTTTATTGTACTCCACCGCCTTTTTGCTGTTTGGTGAATACACGCAGTGTTATCTTTATCGACCTAAAAACAACAAGTTGCGTAATCAGCGACGCCTGTTTTTTACCGCTTTTTTAGCCATTCTTTTTATCGGCCTGGTGCGTCTGCTGGTCGGGAAATTATACGCCCTGGGCTACCTCAATTTTATCGACGTACGTAATATTCCTGCCATGCCGCTCTGGTATGCCGCGCCTGTCCCTTTTCTCTACGTTGTCCGCCTGATTATTTTCAAACTGTCGGCAAAAAAGAAAATACGGGTCGCTATTATCGGCATTACGGAAAACGGCCTTGCGGCCGAGCAGGCGCTGCGCCTGGAATACGCTGACGTGCAGCTGGACCTCGCCTTCTACGATGAGCGCGGCCCGGAGCGGCTCGGTGAACTGGCCACCAAAATTACCAGCCCCTATAACGGGCCGGTGATTAATCTGGTTGAGGAGGCCAAAGCCAGCAGGGTCGACGAAATCTATATTGCCCTGCCGATGGTGGCGCTGCAGCGCATCCGCCACTTTCTGGCGATGATGTCGGATACCACGGTGGATACCTATATCGTGCCGGATTTTTACGCCTACAGCACCAACACCTCCCAGATCCGGTCCATCCATAACCTACAGACCATCGGTATCTTTACCTCTCCGCTGGACGGCGGTGGGTCGTTTATTAAACGCGCTGAAGATCTGGTGCTGGGCAGCGTGATTATGGTAATGATTGTGCTGTTAATGATCGCTATTGCCATCGGCATCAAACTCACTTCACGTGGGCCTGTTTTCTTCAAACAGGATCGCTATGGCCTGAGCGGGCAGAAGATCAAAGTCTGGAAGTTCCGGACGATGAAAGTCATGGAAAATACCGACACGGTGGTACAGGCGACACGAGACGATCCTCGGGTCACCCGCTTTGGCGCATTCTTACGCCGGACATCACTGGATGAGCTGCCGCAGTTCATTAATGTCATACAGGGGAATATGTCTATTGTCGGTCCGCGCCCCCACGCTGTGGCGCACAACGAGCTTTACCGTAAGCAGGTCGAAAACTACATGATTCGCCATAAAGTAAAGCCTGGGATCACAGGTTTAGCGCAAATTAATGGCTATCGTGGCGAAATTGATGCGCTATACAAAATGGAAAAACGAGTCCAGTACGACATTGAATATATTCAGAACTGGTCCTTTTGGTTAGATATAAAAATCATCATTAAAACCATTTTTAAGGGATTTGTTGGTAAGAATGCATACTAAAATTATTATTATCGCTGGGATTATGGCGTCTCCGGTCGCTCTGGCAGAATTAACACCAAAATCACACATCGGCTGGGCGGGTATAGACTTTCAGAGCAACGTCGGGGTGGATTATGGCCGTAACGATAACGTGACCTTCCAGCCTCACGACAGCGACGCGAAAAGCTCCGACTTCCAGGGGCTCAAGCCCGTCTTGTCCATGAACGGCGAGCGCGGCCAGGATAAGTATCTGCTGATGTACTCCGGGGATTATCGCCACTACTCCAGCGATTCTACCGATGATTACGACGATCATGCTTTCCGCTTCAAAGGCGACTGGCGTTTTGGTCAGATGCATGGCCTGACCCTGAACCTGGAAGATACGCTCGGCCATGAGGAGCGCGGGCGCGGGGTGACGGAAGGGTTCCTGCCGGAACAGTTCCGGGAATTTGGCGTCACGTCACCCTTAACCACCAATCTGTTCAATAGCGAGCTACGCTATAGTTATGGTGCGCCGGACGGACGAGGAAGGGCTGACCTGGCGTTAATGCACCGCAAGTGGACCTTTGGCAATACCGGTCAGGTTGAAAGCCAGGATGAGGACTTCGCGCAATATATCCGCGAGCAGGAGTGGACCGAAAATACCCTGATTGCAGAAATTTTCGATCAATACACATCCAAGACGCGTTTTCGCTATAGTTTTATTACCAACCAGTTTCATTATGACCATGCATCCGAGAAAGATAGTAATGAATACTATTTGCGTTACGGAATACAGTCGCAGCTGACGGGTAAAACGAACGTTGATATGAACGTGTCGTGGCTCTATAAAACCTTTGAAAATAACCCCGGCTCGAAGGATTTCAACGGGATCAACTGGGATATTCTGGGGGAATGGCGACCTCTTGAGCAGGCACTTTTTACGTTAAGAACATCCCAAAGTATTAAGGATCCTTCCGAAGCGGGAGGATATAATTTAGTGACGGAATACGGAATTTCATACAAACATTTGTGGATGAACAACCGATTAACGACGTTGCTTGATTACGCATACATTACCGAAGACTACAAAGATCAGGACAAGGACCGTCACGACAAGAATGGCGTGTTTTCATTTATCGTAGGTTATGACCTCACACCATCGATTAACTTTGGTGTGGAATATCATCTTGATACGCTTAAGTCTAATAAAGATACGGATACGTTCACCATTGGCCCCAACGACGATCGCGTAGTGACTGAAACGTTGGGCTATGATCAATCTTTGATTATGCTTACAGCTAAGGTTCAGATTTAAAATGAAAATAATGAAACTGTGCGCGTTTTTACTCCTCAGCGTTGTTTTTGCCGGCTGCAAATCACCGCAGCCGACGTTAATGGACAATAGCGTGGTTGATACAGCAAATTATTTACTGGGCTCCGGCGATACCGTCAACATTAACGTTGCCGGTCAACCTGACCTGACCATGAAAGTAGTACTTGATAATAGTGGGGCTATTAATTATCCCTATATTGGCAAGCTGGATTTAAAAGGCAAAACCGCAAGTCAGGTCGATGCAGAGATTACGCAACGCCTGCGTAAAGGTTTTGTGCTTAATCCTATGGTGACGGTCAATATCGCCGAATTCCGTAAGTTCTATATCTCTGGTGAAGTTGAGAACCCAAATGGCTATTCCTATGAGCCAGGCCTGACCGTGGAAAAAGCCATTGCCCTTGCGGGTGGCTATACCGACCGGGCAGACCGTTCGGATCTCAATATTCGTCAGTCATCCACCGGTGAGTTACTCGAAAATGTTGATGTTACCCATTCCGTTCTCCCGGGCGATCTCGTAATTATTGGCATAGGGTTCTTCTGACCATGAAACTATCAATAGTGGAAAATGGCAAAAAGCGAGAAAGCGCTATCGATATCGCCAGATTTGCCAGAGAAATTAAAAAGAACTCCTGGAAAATCGTTCTCTCCGGCGTGATTGCCGGGGCGATTGCCTGGCCATTAATGAGTTTGATGTCATCGAAGTATGTATCCACCGCCACGGTACTGATTAAAGCTCAGCCGGACAACGTTTCACCATTCCAGAGGGTGGAAGGCTATGACTCCACCCGTAACGGATACTACGAAACGCAAAATGCGCTGATGCAATCGCGCGTGGTGCTTGAGCAGGCCATTCGCACCCTGAAACTCGATCAAAACCCCGCCTTTAACGGCGAGGGTTCTGGCAGTGGCCCTGCCCCTGAGAACGAACAGCAGAGGGTTGATAATGCCCTGAAAACGCTGCTGAAAGATCTCACTATCAACAACGTGCGTACCACCCATTTGTCCACCGTCTCCTATGAGTCCACCTCTCCACAGCTGGCGGCGGATGTTGCCAACGGCGTGGCCGAATCGTTTATCAACTACACCCTGTCGCTCAAGCAGCAAAAAACGGCGAAGGCGAGGGAAGATAACCAGCAGAAGCTGCAGGACCTTCAGAAGCAAATGGTCCAACAAAAGACCGCGCTGGACAGCTATCTGGCGAAAGAGGGGCTGCTGACCTTCCGTGGCGTTGATGGTTTTGAAACGGAGCAGATGGGCATTATCACCAACCGCCTGGCGAATGCGACCGAGCGTCGGGTGGCGGCTGAATCGCTCTATAACGAAGTGCGTTCCGGCAGAGGGAACGTTATCTCGCTGCCGTCAATTTCAAATCATGCCCAGATCCAGGATTTACGCATTGCGCTTATCCAGGCGAACAGCGAGCTTTCCCAGCTGGAGAAATCCTACGGACCGCAGCATGACAAAGTGATACAGGCCCGGGCGCATGTTAATGCGATCCAGGCGCAAACGGCGATGACGCTCAGAGAGCAGCAGGCCGGATTACGCCAGAGCTACGAGGCGGCGCTGGCGGACGAAAAAAATTACCAGAAGCAGCTGGAAGAACAGAAGGCGAACTTCCAGAAGCTGTCCATGAAGCGTGATGGCTACAATGACCTGAAGCTGGCGCTGGATAAAACGGAAGAGATGTACAAGATGGCCTATCAGCGCACGCAGGAGCTGACCTTACCCGGCTCTTATTCCGATGCTGATGCGGAGATCTACGATCCTGCCGTGCCCGCCGCGCTGCCGGCAAAACCGAATAAGCCGCTGCTGATGCTGATGGTTGTGCTGCTGGTGATGCTCTTCTACGTGATGTACATCATGGTGAAAACGGCCACTGACAAATCGGTCAACACCCTCAGCCAGATGCAAAAACGGCTCAATCTGGTGCCGCTGGGTGAGATCCGCCGCTTTAAGGGCGTGGGCGGACGCGGCAAAATCCGCGACCTCATCACCAGCGACCCGCTGAATGCCGACGTCATTCACGGCATGCGCACGCAAATCATGCTGAGCAGTCACCCGCTGCAGGTGATTGCCGTTACGTCGGCAGAAGCCGGGGAGGGGCGTACCCTGCTGGCGAACCTGCTGGCGAACTCCTTCAGCTTTGACCAGAAAACGCTGCTGATCGATATGGACTTCTTCAACAACGATGGGCTGTCGGGCGAGCTGGGTTCACCTAAGGCGCCGGGCGTGGCGGAAGTGCTGCGCGGTGAGGGCGTGACCGAGAACGTGCTGGTGAAGATGAGCGACAATCTCGACTTCCTGCCGCGCGGCAATACGCCGGTCTCGGCGCTGCTGCTGCTGTCCCCTGAACGGCTGAAACCGCTGATTGATTCCCTGCGCAGCCGTTACCAGCGCATCATCATCGATATGGCGGCGGTGAATCAGAGCCAGGAAGTGCAGCTGGTGAGCGAGGCGACGGACGGTCTGATCTTCGTCCTGAAAGCGGGCCTGAACTCTGCCGACACCATTGGACCGGCTATTGAGAAAGCGACCAACGATCGCACCGTACTGATCGGCGGCGTGCTGAATCAGGTGGTGGATAAAAATCTTGAGAGCAAAGAGGGGCTGCGTTCACTCAACTACCATACCCATGAACTGATGAATAACACAGGCCGGGCATGAGTCTGCTCAGGAGCGCGTCCACGATCGCCGGGTCATCAGTCATTTCACAGCTGATTGGTGCCCTGTCGATCTGGCTCATTTCGCATAAGTACGATCTTGGCGAGGTGGGGCTCTACGCGCTCAACTACAGTATTGCCCTGATCGGGGCGCAGGTCTGTACCTTTGCCTCGCAGCTGTTGATCCCCAGGCAACCGGATGACGAGCTGGCCCAGAACGTGGTGTTTTGTCTGCTGCAAAGCCTGACGATCGCCGTTCCTTATGCCGTGCTGACGGGCTGGCTGTTTCATCAGAATATGCTCTTCCTTTACCTGCTCACGCTCTCGAATACCTGGGTGCTGGTGGCAGAAAACCTGTCGCTGCGGACGGCAAACTTTCGCTTTCTGGTGGTCCAGCGCATCTCCGTCTCGGTGGTGGTGGTGGTGTCTGTCCTGCTCACGAACCAGGTGATGGCGTTTTACTGGATGTGGGCGATCCTGATGATGGCGCTGACCAGCGTCTGCATCCTGCGGGCATTTGATATTCGCACCGTCACCCTGCATCACCTGCTGCCCTCCAGCAACCTGGCGTTCCTGAAGAAGAATATTCACCACGTCACCAAGGTGGGCAGTGCCGAAGTGCTGGCGATGGCGAGCAATAACCTGCCGATTATGCTAATCAACTTCTGGTTCTCGGCCTTAACGGCGGGCTACTTCTCGGTGGTCAGCCGCTTCTGCCTGGCTCCGGTGGTGATTATCGGCAATGCGGTGCGCAATACCATTTTCTCTAAATGGTCGATTGATTTCAGAAACAACGTCTTCAACTACGAAGAGTACACAAAGGTCCGTCTGCTGCTGCTGGTGCTGGGCGTGGTCTGCACCCTGGGCGTATTTATCTTCTATCCGATTGTGATGAATCTGGGGTTCAGCGAGGAGTGGATCGCCTCCGTGCCGACCTCGCGCTACATGCTGCCGTACCTGTTCCCGGCGCTGGCGGTCTGTCCGCTGACGGTGATTGAGCTGATTTTCGGTTCGCACCGCTATTTCCTGCGGATCCAGCTTGAACAACTGGCGATCGTGGTCATCGCGTTTGTCGTTGTACCGTATTTCTACAATGACTACGCGACCTCCATCATCTTATTTTCGATTCTGACGTTCATTCGCTATGCCTTCATCTACCTGAAGGTGAATAAGCGCGCCGACATTCTGAAAAACGGGTCAGTGGCATCATGAATCTTAATACCGGACATTACTTACAAACGTTCACCCTGCTGACCCTCATCTTCATCGGGCTGGTGCAGTACTTCACCGGTGAACTGACGGTGCTGTGGCTCCCCTTCTTCATGACCATGCTGATGACCGGTTTCCTGGTGCTGCAGACCCGTTATGAACCCGTGCGGCTGGATGCTCAGGAAGCCATTGTTCTGACGCTGTATCTCTCCTTTATCGTGCTGGCGGGTATTTCGACCCTGTTTCAGGGCGGGGCGTTGATCACCCTTATCGGGTTCAAGAATGAGATAGCGCTGTCGCTGGTGATGCTCTGCCTGCTGCTGGGGTTCTGCCGGGAATCACAGATCTATCAGGTGACGCGTGGCCTGTACTGGATTTTTTATATCCAGTTCCCGGTAGCGCTGTACCAGCTTATCTTTGTCGTACCGCAGCGCGTGGCGTTGCGCGGCGAAGAGGAAAAATGGGACTCCGTGGTGGGGACATTCGGCGGCGACCCGATGGGCGGGGGAAACACCGCCGCGATGGGGTTGTTCTGTCTGCTGATCATGCTGCTAAAAGTCTCGGAGTATAAGCACGGGCTGACCAGCTTTAAAAACATGGCGCTGCATATCGTTCTGGGTTTTGCGATGTGCATTATTGGTGAAGTGAAGTTCGTGATCCTGCTGTCGCCGCTGCTGCTGGCCTGGGTGTGGATTATGCCCTCCTGGGTCAAGGAGGCGAGTAAGGTCAACTTAGCCGTGCTGCTCTCCATTGTGGTGGCGATGGTGCTGCTCATCGGGCTGGCCATCGTCATCCTGGCCTACAGCTATACCGCAGCCTATGGCATCGACATGTCGGAAAACCCGTTCACCGTCTTCTTTGACTCACTGAGCTATATTTTTGACCCGAACTTCATCCTGCCTGGCGGGGAGATAGGACGTTTCACCACCCTGACGTTCTGGTTACAGCATAACGATCTGTCGGGCTTGCCGGGCACGCTGTTCGGCTACGGGCTGAATGCCACCAACAGCGGCAGCTTCCTCTCCCCGGGCTTCCTGAACCAGGTCTATAACCTGACCCTCGATAGTACCGCCCTGAGTATGCTGTTATGGGAGGTGGGTCTGGTGGGAACCCTCATCTTTATCGGGCTGTTTATTTATATTCTGAAGGTGGTTCAGCCTGAACCGCTGTTGTCGATTGACCAGATTGATAAGCAGGATCTCCAGCTCCTGAGCTTTGCGCCGGCTTTTAATGTGTTTTCAATCGCCTGTCTGCTCAGTATTCCCTACAGCCAGATCCTGATGATCGTGCCCATGCTGCAATTCCTGTTCTATTTATCTTTAGGTTCCAGCTTAATTATTCGCCGGACCGTACGCCGTTATACGGGGCTCTATTGATGTATAAACCGTTTATTACTGTAAGTATCAAGACCTTTAACGAAGCCGAATGTATTGAGAAAACCATCGACAGCATTCGCAGCCAGATCGGTGAGTATCCGCATAAGATTATTGTTGCTGATAGTCTGTCAACGGATAACACCCAGCAGCTGGCCAGCGATAAAGGGGTGGCAGTCGTGTCGTTAACCGAACCGGCAGACCGCTGCTGCGGCGTCGGACATCAGCTGGGCTACCTTCACAGCGAAGGGGAGTTCATTCTGCTGATGGATGGCGATATGGAGCTGGAGCCCGGTTTTATCGATCATGCGGTGGCGTTTCTGCAGAGCAACCCGACCTACGCGGGCGTAGCCGGTACGGTGGAGATGGATGGCGCCTCAAACTATGAATTTACCTCCCGCAAGCAGCGCATCAATAAGATCTACCCGCTGGGCGACAGCGACCATTTGGGCGGCGGCGGTCTGTACCGTCTGTCAGCCATTGCCGATATCGGCTACCTGACCAACCGCAGCCTGCACGCCTATGAAGAGGCGGAGTTAGGCATTCGCCTGTTGGCCGCAGGCTATAAGCTGCATCGCCTGAACGTGCCCTATTTCCGGCATACCTCCTATACGATGCCGACCTTCCGGATGCTGCGCTATCGCTGGAAGAGCGGCTTCCATCAGGCGCCTGGTGAACTGCTGCGCAGTGCCTGGGGTAAACCCTGGTTCCGCGATGCGCTGAAGCTGGTGAAAAATGAAGTGATCTTTGCGAGTTATATCATCCTCGTGCTGATTGCGTTCTTTACCTTCGACGTCAGCCTGATTGATATCGCCCTGCTGCCGCTGCTGGCCTTTATCCTGCTAAAAACCATTCAGAACCGCTCATTAAAAAACGGCCTGAACAGTGTGATCAACCTTGCCGTACTCTCTGCCGGGCTGGTGAAAGGTCTTTTCCACCCGCAGCGCGATCCCCGGGTTCCGCCGGACAATAAAGTTATTCATGAACAGGTAGAGTAATGAAAGTCTTACTGGTGAATAAGTTCTTCTTTATCAAGGGAGGAGCGGAGACGGTCTATTTTCAGGAACGCCATATGCTGAAAGAGGCCGGCGTGGAGGTGATCGATTTCTCCATGCAGCATGAGAAGAACTTTCCGTCTGACTATGCCGACTACTTCGTCAGCAATGTCGATTATCACAAAGAGGGTGGATTGCTGGCGGGGGTGAAGACCGCCATCAGCTTTATTCACAACCGGGAAGCCTGTAAAAAAATGCGGGCGCTGCTGGAGCAGACGCGCCCGGAGATCGTCCATTTCCACAACATCTATCACCAGCTGACGCCGGCCCTGATCAAGGTCGCCCGGGATTTCGGCTGTAAGACCGTCTTAACCGCCCACGACTATAAGATTATGTGCCCGTCGTACTCGATGCTGCGTGACGGCAAGGTGTGCGATGCCTGCGTTACGGGCAGCGTGTTTAATGCGTTTCGCTATCGCTGCCAGGAGGGCTCGGCGTCGAAGAGCCTGCTGCTGTCATTAGAGGCGACCTGGCAGTACATCGCCCAGAATTATCAGGCGCTGGACGTGATTGTCTCCCCGAGCGAGTTTCTGCGTAACGAGCTGAAACGCTCCCTGCCGGACTCCCGCATCGATGTGATTGTGAACGGTATCGACGACAGCCACACGCCGGAGGCGGGTGCGGATCAGGGTTATCTGCTGTACGTCGGGCGTCTGAGCCGGGAGAAAGGGGTTCCCACCCTGACCCGGGCGCACCAGTTAATGCGCAATAAAATGCCGTTAAAAATCGTCGGCCACGGGCCACTGTATGACGAGATGGTGGTGGACTTCCCCAATGCGGAGTTCCTTGGCTATGTGCAGCAGGGCCCGGCGCTGGATGCGCTGATTCAGAACGCGCGGGCCGTGGTGCTGCCGTCAGAGTGTTATGAAAACTGCTCCATGTCGGTGCTGGAGGCGATGTCGTTCGCCCGGGCAGTGGTGGGGGCCCGCATTGGCGGGATCCCGGAGCAGGTACGTCACGGTGTGGAAGGATTGCTGTTCGAACCTGGCAACGCTCAGGATCTGGCCGATGCGCTGGACGTGATGGCGGAAAACCCGGAGCAGGCCCACGAGATGGGGCTGAAAGGCCGGGTACGGCTTTGCCAGAAATACTCACTGCGCAAGCACATGGAAACGTTGCAGTCGCTCTATCGCGAGCTGCTCGACAGGCCATAACATGTCAAAAAAAATCACGGTGTTGGGTACACGCGGCATCCCCGATGTATTAGGCGGCGTCGAAACCCATTGTCAGAATCTGTACCCGGCTATCCGGCAGCAATATGACGTGGAGATTTGCGTAATTGCCCGGTCACCCTATGTCCCTTACCGGCGTTCGAGCTATAAAAACGTCGAGACGCTGGCGCTCTGGGCGCCGAAAAAACGCAGTTTCGAAGCCATTGTGCACTCTGTTATTGCGGCGTTGAGGACATTCGTTGACCGATCCGATATTGTGCATGTTCACGCCATCGGACCCGGCCTCGTGGTACCGCTGTTACGCCTGTTGGGCAAACGCGTGGTCTTTACCCATCATGGACCGGACTACGAGCGCCAGAAGTGGGGCAGGATGGCGAAAAAAATTCTGATGCTCGGCGAGAAAGTGGCGGTGAAGTATGCCAACGAAGTGATTGTGATCTCTGAGGTCATCAATCAGCTGATCCAGCAGAAATACCATCGCTACAATGCGCACCTGGTTTATAACGGTGTTAACGTGCCGGAGCCGCTGGCTGACGAGACGATCGACAGGATCCTCGGGCGTTATGAGCTGCATGCCGGGCGTTATATCGTAATGGTCGGTCGGTTCGTTGAAGAGAAGGGGATGCACGATGCGATCGCCGCTTACAAGCGATCGGGCCTGACCCTACCGCTGGTATTGGTCGGGGATGCGGATCATGACACGGAGTACAGCATACACCTGAAACAGCTGGCGTTTCAGACGCCTGGCGTCGTCATGACCGGCTTTTTAAAAGGTGAGGAGCTGCAGGTCGTCTTCTCTCAGGCCTCGCTGTTTGTGATGCCTTCGTACCATGAGGGATTACCCATTGCGCTGCTGGAGGCGATGTCGTTTTCGCTGCCGGTGGTGGTGAGCGATATTTTGCCGAACCTTGAGGTCGGCTTACCGGCAGAGACCAGTTTTAAGCTGGGTGATGTTGCTGATTTGGCAGATAAAATGTCCAGATGGGCGGACTCACCCCGGATTGATTACGGCGATTTTCTGCAGCGTTACAACTGGGATGAGATCGCCCGAAAGACCGTGTCCATTTACCATAGATTAGATAAAACAATAGGTTAAAATTGACCAGTAACACCAGAAACCCGATTGTTATCGATCGTTTTTATGAAGTGCTTGATAAGGACGTTAGCGCCCAGCTGACCCCGGAGCAAAAAGAGGAGATCGAGAGCGCTATCGTCTCGATTACTCTGGCATCGCGGCACCGGATCGATATCCGTAAAAGTTTTCCTTTCTTCGGCAAACGCCTCTATATGGTGTTCTTACTGGGACGGGATCTGCGCTCGCGCTCGCGCCCGGAGTCAAAGCTGTCGCGGATCGTGGTGACGTTTCTTATCCTGTTCGCCACGCTGTTCCTGCTCTGTTGCGTGCTGCTGACGCTCTATATGATCAAGTCCGCGCTGGGAATCGACGTTTTCCAGCATTTCCACGTCGGGATTTGGGACTGGTGGCTCAACCTGAAATACCAGTGACGAGCAGGTGCCGGATGACGGCACCTGTTTACCTTGCCGGGGCTCAGGCGTTGTAGCCCCCGGGATTGTTCTTCTGCCAGTTCCAGGCGTCGCGCATCATCTCCTCCAGGTTGCGCGTGGCCTGCCATCCCAGCTGCTGGCGCGCCAGCGAGGAATCCGACCAGCACTCTGCCACGTCGCCGGAGCGTCTGCCGACAATCCGGTAGTTGATTTTGGTCTGCGCGGCTTTTTCAAAGGCCTTGATCAGGTCCATCACCGAATAGCCCACCCCGGTACCGAGATTGATGGCCTTAAATGCCTCGCCGTCGTCTTTATGGTCCAGCGCGGCCAGGTGGCCGTGGGCAAGATCCATGACGTGAATATAGTCCCGCACGCCGGTGCCGTCCGGCGTCGGATAGTCATCACCAAAGACGGTCAAACACGCCAGCTTGCCGATGGCCACCTGAGAGATATAGGGCACCAGGTTATTCGGAATACCGTTCGGATCTTCCCCCAGCCGCCCGGAGGGGTGTGCGCCAGCGGGATTGAAATAGCGCAGGCAGGTGATCCTGAAGTGCGGTTCGGCCACGGAGAAGTCACGTAAAATATGCTCTACCATCAGCTTGGAGGTACCGTACGGATTGGTGGTCCCGCCGGTGCGCGACTGTTCGCTTAAAGGAACCGATTCGGGGTTGCCATATACCGTGGCCGATGAGCTGAAAATAAGGCTGTGCACCCCCGCACGCTGCATTTCATCCATCAGCACCATGGTCCCGACGACATTATTTTCATAATAGGCCAGAGGCTTCGCAATGGACTCTGAAACGGATTTAAGACCGGCGAAGTGGATAACATCGGTAATGTTATGTTGTGTGAAAAGCGTTTTTAACGCGTCGCGATCCAGAATATCAGCGATGCAGACCACCGGCTGTTTGCCCGTTAATTCTGCGACCCGGATTAATGACTCCTGTGAGGCATTAGAGAGGTTATCGATGACGACGACATCTTCACCTCTCTCCAGTAATGCCAGCACCGTATGTGAACCAATATAGCCTGCGCCACCTGTAACCAGAATTGCCATAATAAATCTCCCAAAAAGCCATCGCCGTCCGGCACCAGGAGGTGCCAGAGCAGAGATGCGCTTTCGTAGTGTTTTATTTTGCCGCTCTGGTTAGCGTAGTGTGAGTTCCCGATATTGTCACTTAGTTAAACAGCCGCTTACGGTGGCTAACCATAATTTTATACGTCAGCTTTTTAAGCGTGGAGAGCAGGCTGAACGTCAGGTGTTTGGTATCGTAGACAATATAGTTGTCGGTAAAGTTTAAGGTGTGAATACCGTCACTGTTATTAATCGACGCGCTTATTCTCCCCACCAGTTTCTCCTGATACTTATTCGGGGTCAGGCTGGTCAATTCTTTGATGAAGATGGATTTACCGTATACCTCAGGATTGCACTCCTGGGTAAAGAGGTAGGTTTTGTTGTTGACCGAGTAAGGCTTGCCGGCCCCGCGGAAATGCACGTTGCAGACATCGAGGTTCGGCGAGATCAGCTTCCAGTCGCCAAGAATGCCCTCTGAGGTGTGAATAACCAGCTCGTTATCCATGTTGGTTGAGACCAGATAGCTGACGCCATTCAACTCAAAAACCACGTTATCCGTGACGGCCATATCAGAGACCAGCACTTTGACCTTTTCCCAGCGTGCGGGGAAATCGACGGACTGGAACAGAATCACCTCTTTGCGTTCTGACGACTCCGGGATCATGAACAGTTTCCCGTCGAGCTGGAACAGGAACGGGAAAGAGAGGTGACATTTTAAGTCATCAAATCCTTCCAGCTTCACGTCATCAATCTCTTCAAGATCTTTATTGAGGATGCGGCAGCGCAGCACCCCCTTCGAGTTAAGAAAGGAAAACGCTTCATAAAAAACATACAGCAGATCGTCTTTATCAATAATAAAAGGATCGGCCTGGAAGATATATTTTTTATCAAGCTGCTGTGCTTTGGAGTTTCTAAGGATATCCAACGTGTTTTCCGGGAAAACGTGCTGGCCATTGCTGTTAATGACCATGATATCCCAGGACTCATGGAAGAACAGCTTTTTGATTATCCTGTTATTTTTATTAAACATTTTATCCTGCTTCTCAGAGGAAATATTAATAAATCCAGAATGTGCTGTCATAAACAGCACGAGGAAAAGCGGTACGTCATGTGTATAACAACCATATGACCAATGTTTCTATAAATAAATAATGTAAAAGGGTGAGTCCGGGATATATCTTATGAAATAAAATGAGGTCATCTTTCGCGCGGGCTTGTCAGCCGCACCTATAATACTCGTTCCTGGGAAAAGGGGCATTGATGCATTTACACGATCTGCCATGCAAAAAAAATCGGTATTTGTTGTTGGTCGCCGGGGCGCTCGCGCTCTCATCGGGGTGGGCGAAGGCTGAGAGTACGGAACCGCTGCAAACGGTGAAACCTCCGGCCATCAGCGGACTGCTGGCCAACCCGGGCAATGGCGTGGCCCGTTTTCACAGTCAGGACTTAAGCATCGCGCAATATCCGGCGACGGGCCTTGAGTATCGTCGCTATTACTGGAGCGAAGTGGAACCGCGGGAAGGGCAGTACAATTTTGCGCTGGTGGATGAGGGGTTTGCGGCTGCGGCTGCGCATCAGCCGGCGATGAACGTTGGCCTGCGTTTTATGATCCTTGATGGTCCGGAGTCGGGCTCTGAGATCCCGCAGTGGCTGATCGATAAAGGGATCAAAGGCACCTGGACGCCGGATCATAAGACCTTTGTCCCCGATCTGGACGATCCTGTCTATATTGCCTACGCCCAGCGCCTTATTCAGGCCTTTGGCGCGCGTTACAACAACAACCCGGAGCTGGCTTTTATCGATATCGGGATGGTGGGCTCGTGGGGAGAATGGCATAACAGCAACTTCCCGACACTACCGCCTTTGCAGGAACGCTACCCACCCGAACTGCTCAACCGCTATGTCGACATGCACTTCAGTGCCTTCCCTGATACCCCCAAAATCATGCTGCTCAACGGCTATGACTCAGTGGCCTATGCGGTCAGGAAAGGGGCAGGCTGGCGCGCAGACTGCTGGGGCGACTGGCGCAACTTTAGTCCCACCTGGAGTCATATGAGCAATGATTATCCGGAGCGCATTGCGGCGGCCCAGACGGCCTGGTCGGGGTTTAATCAGGCGTGGAAAAAAGCCCCCGTCAGCCTGGAGATTTGCGGCCACATGGCGGAATGGCTGAGCGAGCAGAAGTATAGCCGGGAAGAGGTGCAGGCCACCTTTGACTGGGCCCTGGCGCAGCATGCCAGCACCCTGAACCTGAAATCCACCGACGTGCCGCAGGCGTACCGGGATATCCTCGACAAGGCGCTGACGAAAATCGGTTACCGCTTCCGGGTGGTGTCGCTGACCCATCCGGCAAGCGCCCGCGCCGGGCAGGCCGTTTCGCTCAGCAGCCAGTGGTCCAACGACGGCGTGGCGCCGATTTATTTGCGCTATACCCTCGCCTGGCGTTTACAGGACCAGCGTGGGAACACGGTCGCGCAGGGCAACGCCGGGGATGATATTCGCCAGTGGCTGCCGGGCAGATCCAGCTCGACGTATCAGCTGGCCACCCCGCATAGCCTGACGGCAGGGCGCTACCAGCTGGACGTAGGGTTGGTGGATAAAAATGGTAAGGCGCGTATTCAGCTTGCTAACGAGGGGAAGCTGAGCGATGGCTGGTATCGGCTGTCATCGGTGATGATTAGGTGATGGGCGCTGAAAAGCAAGAATCCGCCTTTTGGGCGGGTTCTTTAAATAGTGGTTTCCGGGCTTGTAAACATTCAAATACTCTGGTTCGTTTCCTTCTAATTTATCGTAATGACATCTGCGTTACGCGTGTTGTATACTTATTATCCACAGAAACAGAGGAGGACAACCCCATGCCAGCCGCAAACAGTATGGCGATTAAACGCGAAACCCTGAACTTGCGCATCAGGCCCGCTGAACGCGATCTCATCGATCGGGCGGCGAAAGCCAGAGGGAAAAACCGCACTGACTTTGTGTTGGAGGCCGCCCGTGCCGCTGCCGAGGAAGCGCTGATCGAGCAACGTATCATCATGGCCGATCCGCAAGCTTATCAGGAGTTTCTTGCCCGTCTGGATCAGGCTCCTGCGCCCAATGCCGCGCTGCGTAAAACCATGCAGACCCCTGCGCCGTGGGAGCAGGAAAAGTGATATCCGCGCCAGAACCGCTTCATGCCGGGCATATTCTTACCTCGTTTTGTTGCGGTGTGGATTCTATGGATAACTGGCTGAAACAGCGGGCGATGAAGAACCAGCTTTCTGGCGCAGCCCGTACGTTTGTCTGCTGCGACGATGCTAATGTGATGGCTTACTACTCTCTGGCTTCAAGCGCTGTGGTGACAAATAATGCGCCCGGTCGCTTCCGTCGCAATATGCCTGATCCTATCCCGGTTGTGGTGCTGGGCCGTCTGGCGGTGGATAAATCGCTGCACGGGCAGGGCCTTGGGCGAGCGCTGATTCGGGATGCCGGGCTGCGGGTGATTCAGGTGGCAGAAATTATCGGCATTCGCGGGATGCTTGTTCACGCTCTGTCGGATGAAGCGCGAAAGTTTTACCTGCGGGTGGGGTTTGAGCCGTCGCCGATGGATCCGATGATGTTGATGGTGACGTTGGGGGATTTGGTTAATGCATGATTGATATTATTTGGAACCAATAAGGTGGTAGCTTTATGAATCAAAATATCAATGATTTATTTTTTCCAGCATGTCCGCTGTTTGAAGCCATCATCTCTATTTTAATCATGACTGTAAAGTATAATAACCACGTATAACCTCAAACATTATCTTAATACTTGAGGTCTGATTGCAATTCAAAATTCAAAGATTAATTTCATTTGGGGAAGAAGATTAGAAAAAAAGATCAAAAAGCTAATGGTATAGAAAATATAACACACAATAAATATCGGTGAGGTTTTTAAAACTGGTTTAAGTGATTTTCTATATTGCTCAACTAATCCCAGGTCAAATAATCTGGCTTTCTTGGTGTCTCCTGTTAGGTTACTATCAATATCTTTTTTTATGTCTTTTTCTATTTCATGAAAAGCTCGCTTGTCAGTCATATCCTGTCTGGAATTAAATACAAATATACATAATAACAAGATTGCCGCGATAACTTGAATTGATGGTATAGTTACACTCCAGCATCCAAGAGTTGAAATAAATAACCAGATCCCTTGTGAATTAGCCTGAGTTCTAAATTCATCAATGTGTTTACTATAATCTTTGATATGTTCTAGTATAGCGTCATTTTTACATTGGTCCATACAATTATTTCCATTGTTGACCTTTAAAATGATAAGAAGAAAAGCAGCTACATGTAGCTGCTTATAGATATAGAAATGCTATTACTTCCGCTCCTTATTGGCTTGGGAAAGAACAGAAGCAGCAAGAGTCTTTGTTTGGTCATTGTATTTAGAGCTATTTAAAACTTTTGAGGCTGTAGTCTCCATTTTTCCACCTGTTTGGTTTGAAGTCCCAGATTGGGATAAGGCAGATCCGGCTAAACTCTTCTGAATTGCTGAAGCATTAGGATCTTTCAGCACTTGAGCTGCTTGTGATGCAATTTTTGAAGAGGTTTTCTTTGTATTATTTGGCATGTGTATTAGTACCTATGTAGAGTTACACTTTTGAACAAGTAGTATCGTTTTTTATAAAATATACTTTATGTTATCTGCACTACATTCATATACAGCCATGTAATCAACTAAAATTATTTGATATATATCAAATAATGTTCATATTATATTTTAGTTAGAATATGAACATTGCTAACGTTAGCGGCCACCGTTCCGTGAAACATCTAAAACCAAAACATTAATTAAACCCGGAGCCCAGCCGGTAAGTACTGCTTCAATGCTAATTTTAAGTTCTTGAGCAGTTTTGATTCCGTGGGTTTTTCGGCCAGCAACGATTTCGCTTTCTCCAAACCATATGACAATAAAGTTACCCCGCTGCTCGGTATCAGGATGAATGGAATAATGGTCAAGAGTTGGGCTGGAGCGGCCGAGTATAACTCTCTGTGTCATTGGCCTTTGACTTCCGTAATGAACAGTCGTCTTCTTCCGCCAATCAATTTAGATGCCGTGAAATCACGCCTGTTTTTCCCTTTCAACCGATACTCAGAAGTTATAGTGATGCCCTCAGGTTGAAGTCTTAAATTCAGGTGTTTCGCAATAATCTCTGTAGACTTTACCTCATTAAGGCATTCATTTTTCTTATAGAAGCGATCTGCTGAGTTAAAATCTCCTCTGGCAGTCATTTTCTGAAAGTCATTCAGTTCCTGAATGACTAACTGACGCAGACCCAATGTCAGCCAAGCACAGATGATGGAAATAGTATTTATTAGCAAAGTGAAGTCTGACAGTACAACCCCATAGCGGCCAGAGAGGGGTTGGTAACAGTTTGAAAAGAAATGCTCAGGCTGGAAGCCATAAACAGGGCTGTGACAGAAGCGACCAGAAATCTACCGGAACCCTAAAAGCAAAAAACCCGCCATAGGCGGGTTCTTCTAAATAGTGGAGCCCGGACTCGGACTAACGCCGAAGGCGTTGAACAGCGCGCTTGCCGCGCTGGCCCCGAAGGGGTGAGCTGCTTGCAGCGAATAATCGAACGGTGTTCGATGAAGAGTCCGCTTCTCCAAAAGCAAAAACCCGCCTTTTGGGCGGGTTCTTTAGAATAGTGGTGCCCGGACTCGGAATCGAACCAAGGATTCGTTGTCATAGCAACGAAATCACCGAATAACAGTAAGTTACCTTTACGCTTCGATTCTGAATGTACCACTACTTTGTACCATCAAGCAACTCAGTATCAATAGTAGGATGCTTCAATTTTGTTGAGTAGCTGAGTAAATTGCAGGTGCCCATAGAACTGGGCTCGGTACTCATTGAATTTTTCACCCGTATCATCCGATGTTATGCCCGGATAGAACAATTTATCCATACTTGCCGTTGCTGGTGAAAGTTGCCCCCTCATTTTTTTCGTAACTGACTCCAGGCAAATCTTGTGCAAGTCTTTCTTACGAAGATCCTCTGAATACTGTTGTGTTGCTGCAATATAACCTTTTGCGTTTAGATAGTTGTTGCTAAGAGCATCATTGAACAACTTATCGGTATCAGCATTATCTTTTGGATATGGGCCATATTTTTCATACAGTTTCTGGTCATAGTAGTAAAGCCGTGGATACCTGTTTCCAGCATAATCAACAGACTGATCGACATAATGTTTTACCCTTCCCCAGTATTCAAGGACGCTTACGACTTCGGGAACGTAACCTGCTTGGTTTTTGAGTACTCCGGAATTCTTAATGTAACCTATGCAGATATCCGTTTTGGCCTGAAGTGGGAGGGCATTTTTCATATTTCTTTCCAATCCTACACGATTGGCTTGTAGCATCTGTGCCTCCTCATCTGTCGGCTGGTATGCCGCCAAGGTCGGAAGAGTCACAAAACTGACTACCATAAGTATCCATTTCATACCGTTAATCCTTATTGTTTGTCTAAGAGGTCTGGACGCTCATCTCGAATAATTCGATAAATGCTGGTGATACCAATTTTCAACTGATGGGAAATCTCTGCTTTACTAGTACCATTTTCGACTAATTCTATGACTTCTTTAGCTTTGCTGCGAGCTGTAGGTTTACGGCCTTTATACTTGCCTTTGAGTTTCGCTAGTGCGATTCCTTCGGCCTGTCGTTCCAGCATCATTTCACGCTCGAACGTGGCGATAGCTCCAATCATGGTCAGCATGAGTTTTCCGGTCGGTGTCGCCGTGTTGATGCCGATATTGAGGATATTCAATGCCACGCCTTTTCCCTGAAGGTATTCCGAGATTTCCAGCAGGTGGCGGGTGTTACGGGCTAGGCGGTCCAGCTTTGTCACTTGTACCGTGTCACCTTCCCGGACAAACTCCAGCATTGCCTGTAGCTCTGGGCGGTCATCCTTCGCCCCGCTGATCTTTTCCCTGAATATCTTCTCGCAACCTGATAGGGCTTCGAGTTGTGCATCCAGATTTTGCCCTGTGGTGGACACGCGGGCGTAGCCAACTATAGCCATGTGGACTCCTTATCCTGCCAATAGACCATGCTATGCTGCAAAGACCTGCCAAAATGCCAAAACAACCCTGTGGCATGTCCTGAAAGGGCATTCCATCGTTGTGCTGGCGGCAGATCTTTAGGGCATGGTTATTGGCAGGGGAACAATAAGTTAAGGGGAAGGGGTTACGCCGTTTCTGGCGGCGGGAAACCGGATGATATAGCTTTCAGGATCGCAGCCAGAAAGGCGGCCAGTGCTGCCTGAGCGGCTTGCCATAGGATACGCTTCAGACTCATTCTACGGCCCTCCAAGACATATCTGCTGGCACCTGACAGGACGAAACACAGAATCTCTCATGAGGCTTCTGAGGGCGTTTTACGAGGGGATGTTTCATTAAGGTACTCCTGTGTGGTTATAGACAACTTTCTTATACCTACGCAGGGAGATTTCATTGAGTTAAGGGCGATACCAGCTTTGATGATGGGTGGAAAGATTGCAGTTTTTTATGACATCTTTCAGTTCTTGATTTAGTTATTGCCTTAAGGAATACCGACCTTTAATCTACCGAGGAGTGAGATGAATTTGAGTAGTAAATAATAATAAAACTATAGAATCCTATATAAGGGTGTGTTGGGGGAGGTTACAAAGGTTACAACGTTTGAACAGCCCGAAAGCCCCGTCCTGTGAGGCTTTCGTTGTAACTTTTCCTGTAACCAGCCTGTTTAAATCCCGTATGCTCTGAGATATGCCCGCCGGAAGCGGACATCACGTGGTTTTTCATAAGGAATGCCAAGCCGTAGAAGCAGGTTTTCCATTTCGCGGAGGGGTTGTGTAGGGCGTTTGAGCAGAAAACTACACATGTTTTGCTCTGCATTGTAAGCATTTCGCACGGATATGCTGTTTATCCGCATCTCGGGACCCGGACGAGCAATACACGCCTTCCGCAGGCAGTGAGCATAGCAATCTTCCAGCCGAATGAATCTTTTCAGGTGATGGACGGCTTGAAGCCATGTTTCCTGTTCCTCATGTCTGACTCTGATTAGCGTTACACCGGGCAGATTTTCCCTGAACCACCTGTCCCGTCGTTTATCATTAAGCTGATAACGCGTTGTCCTGTGAGCAGCCTCGTCGAATTCAATAATGAACTGTCGTTTAGCGGTTTCCCCTTTTGCCCTGTCGGTATACCGCTGCTCGGTTAGGAAGAAATCTATCCGATAGCGACCAATGAGTTTTTGCTGCTCAAGTTCGTAATGGACAAAATGAGGCTGTTTTCTTAACTCGGATATCAAATCGCGTAATCTGATGCCAAATTGTCCTTCAAGTCTGCTTTCGCCGGGCCTGACCGGCAGCTCTAAACCCGCCTTTTGTCCGATCGCGTTAATTAGCGGTTCATTCTGGCTGCTATAGATGCTGTAGGTAAGCAGGGCGAGGGCATCACCGGCAGAGAACCACCCCTTTTTGTCCGGAATTTCCCCCTCGATTAATCCAGATGTGCAGCATGACAGGACATTCTGGGGGGCGTTCATTAAATTTGCATGTGTACGTCGCATCCATTGCGTGAATCGTCCTGCTTGAGGCGTCCTTTTCCGCAAGAAAGCAATGGAAATATGGGGGACCCCGCCAAAGGTTTGCCAGTCTGAATCAGGGATTTTTAGCATATCTATAATCTCCAGTTAGTTACTGTGCGTATACCGCTGAAAATCAGTTTTCCAGCCGCTTTAGTTCCAGTCTGGGGATTCTTTCGATGAGTACCCTGCTTGTTTCAATGAGATAGCTGCCATAACGCTGTGGGACAGAGCCGGGTACATGCCCGAGAACGTTGTTCTGTGTGTCTTCGCGGACGTCCAGAGCACGGCATTGCGTAATGAAGTAGTGACGGAAGCTGTGAGAGGGCTTAACTTCCTTACGGACACCATGCTTACGGATCAGCCGTCCCCACCACCGACCATAGTTGTAGGCGTATTTATCGTTAACGTCAGATTTCTCAGCAAAGAGCTGGCCTTCTCTGGTGTTGACGAAATCTATAAAGCCCAGCTCCAGTATATGGTTGTGTATCGGCACATAACGCACGGAGCCAGCCGTTTTGACTGATTGCTCTTCCCCCATGTGGATTTTGAAGCAGGGAACACCGAAGGCATTCACAATATCGGCCCTGCGGAGTTGCCCGATTTCCTCTACGCGAGCCCCGGTGTAGTAGAGAATTATCGGTATCCAGTACGCCATTTCGCCATAGAGAGACGGCTCACCTTGGAACAGAGGCAGCCGGAAAATTGTCCTGATTTCGTCATCAGTGAACGGGATATCTTCGTTGATTGCCTGCACTTTTTTTCGCATTTTGAAGCTGTCGAAAGGATGCTCGTCCAGCAGGTCGTCTTCGAGTGCGACCCTGAACATTGCCGACAGATGCATGAAAATGTTCCGCACGGTGCTGGCGCTGAGTTTCTTGCCTTGTGCTTTGGCCTGATTTTCCAAGGACAGCGAATTGACGGCCTTACTGCGGTTAGCCGGGGCCTGTTCCAGCAGGGTGCGGAACCCTGAAAGGTCACCTTTCGTGATCTCTCGTATGGATTTGTCACCGATAAATTTGATGAAACGGTTGGCGGATGGGGTGTAATCACGGATACGTGATGCTGCCCTCTCTGGCTCGGTTCGGATGATATGTGCTTTATAATGCTCAAAAAGCCCAGCGAAAGTGAATTGTTTCGGCTTTTCTACAGGCAGAATGTCCAGACCTTTGCTTTTGGCGTAGAGCCGGGGACGGAGATTCAGAAGATAAGCATTCGTCAGATCGCTTCGTCGCTCGGCCAGCCGCCACGCCAGACGGTTCCGCCAGAGCGGAGTGAGGACGAAAGGTGTGTAACCTATAGCCTCGTCCAGCTCTACGGCCATCATCTTACAAATCGATACATCGCGTTCTTCCTGCCATGTCTCCAACTTGTAGCGGGGTTTACGCTCGCGGTCTTCCAGCCAGTCGTGAATTAGCTCGTTTTCAGGGGAGTGAGCCAGTCCCGTTTTACCGTTGTACTGCTCCTCTATGAGGTATCGTTCACGGATCAATTCATCCTGCTGCATGATGCGTGAGGCCCATACGCCAGCAATAAATTCAATATCTGCATCGGTTAACGACTGCTCTGCTTCAAGCTGTTTTTCAGCCAGCCTGAGAGTCATATCTATCTGGATGATTTTGGCGGGGGCACGCTCTCTGGCCTCCTTCACGTCTTTTGTATCAAGGGTGAGCTTGATTTCACGTTTATTAAGGATGCCTTGCAGGTGCTTGGGAACGGCTTTACGGAGCTGGTAAACGCCGAGTCGGTTCTTTGTTGGCTGTATCATAATGCCCATTTTGTACCACCTTTCTGTACCACCGGGAAGCGGGGCCGGAGGAAATTAAAAAGAGGTAACTACTGGTAAACCAACAAGTTGTTGACTCAGAAAGCAAAAACCCCCGCCTAAGCGAGGGTTCTGAATGAGTGGTGCCCGGACTCGGAATCGAACCAAGGACACGGGGATTTTCAATCCCCTGCTCTACCGACTGAGCTATCCGGGCAACGGGGCGCATTAAACCGCAATCACGTACGGTCGTCAACCTTATTTCGGGAAAAGCTGTTCAACTGCTTAAGATTGCGGCAATCTGTCGGTTTGCGCGTCGATTTTGCACAAATCTTCCAGACAGGAAGATAAGCTCAGGCAATGCTGACAGCGAAAAAGGGGGCGCGACAGTGAACGACTGGCTTGAGCTGCGACAGCATGCGGATACAGGAATTGAAACCATCAAGGCGCACTTTGAAGGGCACGCCTACGATCCGCACTGGCACGACAGCTATCTGGTGGGGATCACCCTCAGCGGCACCCAGCAGTTCCATTGCCGCCATGAGCGCCACCGTAGCCATCCGGGGGATGCGTTCCTGCTTGAGCCGGGCGAGATCCACGACGGCGATGCGCCCGTTGCGGGCGGCTTCACCTATCTGACGTTCTACCTCGACGAGCGCTGGCTCACTGACACCCTGCATGGCCTGTATGACTCGACGCCCGGCAGCTATTCCCTGCATTTTAAGCAAACCCTGACCCGCGAGCCGCAGCTGGTGCGCACCATTGGCGACACCTTTGCGACCCTGCACAATGACGAGATGAAGATCGTCCAGCAAAGCACGATGGATAATCTGCTGGCACAGCTCACCTCCCATTGCCACTGGCGCAAAAAATTACCCTCACAATTGCAGAGCGCGGCGGTGGCGCACCGGGCCCGGGACTATCTTTACGCCCATCTGGGCGACAACATCGGCCTCTCCGACCTGGCCCGGGAGACCGGTACCGATCGCTTCACGCTCACCCGCTGCTTCAAGCGCGAGTTCCACCTGGCGCCGCATGCCTGGCTTATTCAGCTGCGGCTGGCCAAAGCGCGGCAGTTTCTGGCGCGCGGGGATCAGCCCGTCGACGTGGCGGCGGCGCTGGGGTTTGCCGATCAAAGCCATTTAGGGCGCTGGTTCCAGCGGGCCTACCGGATCACCCCAGCCCACTACCGTCGGTTGTGCACAAACCTTCCAGACGTTTCCAGAAAATAGCGGCAATGTCAGGGCTCTGATAAAAAGGAGCTACCTGTGAACCTGATGCCGTTTCTGTTATTTGCCTTTGTCGCCTCGATAACGCCGGGGCCCACCAATATTCTTGTTCTGACCAACAGCCAGCACTATGGCGTGAAGGCTACTCTGCCTGCGCTGGTGAGTGCCTGTGCGGCGGCCAGCGCCATTGTGCTGATTTCGGGTGCCGGGGCGGGGGAGTTGCTGCGCCAGTATCCGCTGGTGCGTCAGGTGATGAGCTGGGCCGGGGTACTGTGGTTAAGCTGGATGAGCTGGCAGCTGTTTTGCGCGCCCGCGGCAAACCTCTCCCGCCATACGCATACCCGCTTTACCGCACGCGCGGCGGCGTTACTGCAGGTGATCAATCCTAAAACCTGGATGATGGCGCTGGCGGTCGTCAGCCTGTTTGCCCCAGCGGGAGAGCATGCGTTACGTGATATCGCGCTGATGGCGCTGTGGTTTTTGCTGATCTCCATTGCCTGCCTGCTGTGCTGGGCATGGCTGGGACAGGCGGTAAACAGGCTGTTTCGGACCACTACGGCGATGGTGCGTTTTCAGCGCCTGATGGCGCTGTGTCTCTTCATTTCTGCCTGGGCGGGGATGCTGGCTTAAGTCAGCGCGCCACCTTTGCGACACTGCGCGAAATGCAGGATATCTTCCGCTAGCCGCTGTGCCGTATCGACATCGGCCTGGCTGCGGTTCACCAGCATCCGGCTGAGGCACCCCTCCATGATCAGATCCATCTGCTTAGCCACCATCGCCGGATCGTCCACTTCCAGGGTGGTCAGCAGCTCATGGGTAAAGTCATGCGAGGCGCGCTTTTGCTGATCGGCAAGCTGGTGGATCGGATGGCCCGGATCCGGGAAAAAGGTACAGGCGGCAATAAACAGGCAGCCCGGATAGCGGTGGTTACGCACACATTCGGTGAGCGCAGAGTAGCGCGCCAGTAACTTTTGCTCTGCCGAAAGCTCGGTGTTGAGCATCAACTGCCTGCGCCAGGTATCCACCTGCTGGCTGAGATAACGCAGGGAATCGTACAGCAGCGCCTCTTTATCGGGCCAGAAACGGCGCAGTTCATCCAGAGGATAATTAATACGTTCGGCAACCATCTCCAGCGTGGTGCTGGCTATCCCTTGAATTTCAAGGAATTTCAGGGTTGCGCTCAGAACATCTTCACGTTGCACGGTTTTCTCCTCCGTTTACTTTCGTACTTTCCCGCTTAAAAGTGTCGCTTACGGTTGGCGATCGCGCAAATGCGCACTGAACGATGCGGCATCCATAAAACCGGTTACCCGCTGTGCGGGCTGCTCTTCACCTTGTGCGTTGAAAAACAAGATGGTGGGCAGGCCGAGCACGTTAAGCGCCTTCAGCAGGGCCTTATCCTGCTCGCTGTTCGCCGTAACGTTGGCCTGCAGCAGGACGGTATCTTTCAGGGCATTTTGCACCTGTGGGTCGCTGAAGGTGTATTTTTCGAACTCTTTGCAGGCGACGCACCAGTCGGCGTAGAGGTCCAGCATCACCGGTTTCCCCTCTGCCTGCGCCAGCGCGCGATGTAACCCGTCGATATTTTCGATCGGCGTGAAATTCAGGTGCGCCTGGCTTTGCGCGGCAGGTGCGCCAAAGACCCAGTCCTGCAGGGGACGTACGCTGACCAGCGCGGCGGCCAGCAGCAGGATCTGCACGATGCGGATCCACGGCTTGCTGGCATTCAGGCTGCTGATAAAGGCCCAGCTAAAGAAGGCGACGCCCAGCATCGCCCACAGGCGCAGGCCCCAGACATCGCCGATCACCCGCTCAAGCAGGAACACCGGCAGCGCCAGAATGACAAAACCAAAGGCGGTTTTTACCGTCTCCATCCACGGGCCGCTCTTCGGCAGCAGGCGGTTGCCAAATACCGTCACCAGGATCAGCGGCAGACCCATCCCGAGGGCGTAGAGATAAAGCGTGCCGCCGCCGAGCCACATATTCCCGCTCTGGGCAATATAGAGCAGGATCGCGCTGAGCGGGGCGGTGGTGCAGGGCGAACAGATCAGCCCGGCAATGGCACCCATCGCAAAGACGCCGCCCACCGATCCGCCCTGCTGGCGATTGCTTATCAGCGTTAAGCGGGTTTGCAGGGAGGAGGGCAATTGCAGACTAAACAGGCCAAACATCGACAGCGCCAGCAGGATAAAGACCACCGACAGACCGATCAGCACCCAGGGGTGCTGGAGCGCCGCCTGGAACTGCAGCCCGGCAGCCGCGACCACCAGACCGAGCGCGGTATAGGTGAGCGCCATCCCCTGAACGTAGATAAACGCCAGCAGCAGCGCGCGGGCAGTGGAGAGCCGCTGTTGACCGCCGAGCACGATGCCGGAGATCAGCGGATACATGGGCAACACGCAAGGGGTGAAGGCGATACCAATGCCAATCAACAACGCCCAGAAAGCGGAGAAGGGCAGTTCGCCTCTTTCACCGGTCTTCTCCTCTGTGGGGAGAGGGGAAACTGCAGGTACGGCGGCCGCTTTCACTTCACTGAGAGGAATGACTTTAGTTTCGGGCGGATAGCACAGACCGGCGTCGGCACAGCCTTGATAGGTCACTGTCAGCGTAGCGCCTTTATCCGCCTGCGCGACGGTGACGGGCACCGACAGCTGACCGCGGTAGATTTCACTTTTGCCGTAGAATTCATCTTCGTGCGCCACCCCGGCGGGCAGCTGAAGTGCGCCGACCTGCGCCTGAGCGGGCGTGATGCTGATCTGCTTGCGATAGAGGTAATAGCCCTCCTTCACATTCCAGTTGAGATTCAGTTCATGTTGGTTTTGCTGAAAGTCGAAGACGAAAGCCTGGTCGGCAGGCGTGAAATTCGAGCGGCCGGGTGCATCAAACAACCCGGCAAAGACTGATGTGCTGCACAGCAGCAGGATCAGCGTAAGGAAGCGTTGAGCCATGAGAGATAGTCGTTATCGCCGTGGAGCACTGGCAGCACCAGCAGTTCCGGGGTCTTGTAAGGATGATGCGATTTGAGGCAGTCGAGGAGTGCTTGCTGATGGGCCACGCTGGATTTAAGCAGCATCTGCACTTCGTACTCCTGCTCCAGTTTGCCTTCCCAGTAGTAAAGGGAGGTGGCGCCGGGGAGGATGGTCACGCAGGCAGCGAGTTTATCTGCCAGCACTTTGGCGGCAAGATCCTGGGCGGTAGCTTCATCGGGAGCGGTACACAGAACAACAACAGTGTCGGGCGTATTCACAAGTCGACCTCGGTATCGCGAAAAAAATCACTATATCACGACCGGCCGTTGCTCATTAATGAATCGGGCCGCTAAGCGGCCCGACTTTAACTCTTTTTACAACCAAAAGCGGTTTACAGCACAATCCCGCCAATGATGAAGCCGAGGATCACGCACAGGGTAATAGCAATCACGCCCGGGATCAGGAAGGCGTGGTTAAACACGTACTTACCAATACGGGTGGAGCCAGTGTCATCCATCTCTACCGCGGCCAGCAGGGTCGGGTAGGTTGGCAGAACAAACAGCGCGGAAACGGCAGCAAAAGAGGCAATCGCGGTCAGTGGAGAGACGCCCAGCATCAGTGCCGCAGGCATCAGCGCTTTGGTGGTTGCCGCCTGGGAGTAGAGCAGGGTCGCAGCAAAGAACAGCACTACCGCCAGCAGCCACGGATAGTTATGCAGCAGATCGCCCGCCACGGTCTGGATATCGGTGATATGGGCTTTCACGAAAGTATCGCCCAGCCAGGCCACACCCAGTACGCAGACGCAGGCGCTCATACCGGATTTGAAGGTGCTGGCGTTGAGCACTTCGCTGGTGTCGATTTTACAGGTAATGCTAATCAGCGTGGCGATGGTCAGCATGAACACCACGATCGCTTCGTTACGCGGCAGGACCGGGTTCTGAATCAGCCCTACGGTATCGCTGATGGCGGTGGCGTAGAACATCACCGCAATAATCCCGATCAGGAACAGCAGCACGGAGCGTTTAGCGTGTGGCTTCAGGACAAAGGCCTGGCTACCGCGCAGCTTCACTTCGCCTTTCGCCAGACGTTCCTGATAGACCGGATCGTCTTTCAGCTCGGCGCCGAGGAAGTTACAGAACACCGCAGTGATCATCACCGCAATCAGGGTGACCGGAATACAGATCGCCAGCAGCGTCAGGTAGCTTACGCCCAACGGCTCAAGGATCCCGGCAAAGAACACCACCGCGGCGGAGATAGGTGACGCGGTGATGGCAATCTGCGACGCGACCACAGCGATGGAGAGCGGACGAGATGGACGGATGCCCTGCTCTTTCGCCACTTCGGTAATCACCGGCAGGGTGGAGAACGCGGTATGGCCGGTACCGGCCAGGATGGTCATAAACCAGGTGACCAGTGGAGCAAGGAAGGTGATGTATTTCGGGTGGCGACGCAGCATACGCTCCGCCAGGCTTACCAGGTAGTCCATACCGCCCGCGACCTGCATGGCGGCGATGGCAGCGATAACCGCCATGATGATCTCAATGACGTCGAACGGGATAGCGCCGGGTTTAATTTGAAAAAAGAGAGTAAGTACAAGCACGCCAAGTCCACCGGCGAAACCGATACCGATCCCTCCGAGTCTTGCGCCTAAGTATATCGCCAACAGGACGACGACGAGTTCTGCTCCAAACATGAGTGCCTACCTTGCTTATTAACAAGTTGATATTGAATTGTTGTGGTTTGGTAACGCCTAAAAACAAAAAAGGCACGTCAAGTGACGTGCCTTCATGAAGTTTAACCTGAACTGTTATTGTTCACTTTCATCCGTGTATCTTTTTGCTTTATAGGCCGGGTGCATTAAGTTTTGTGCCGAGAAGATATCATCCAGCTCGGCTTCTGTCAGCAAGCCACGCTCAAGTACGACCTCTCGTACGCTCTTACCGGTTTCGGCACAGATCTTACCGACGATGTCGCCGTTGTGGTGACCGATGAACGGGTTGAGGTAAGTCACGATACCGATGGAGTTATAGACGTAGCTTTCACAGACCGCTTTGTTGGCGGTGATGCCGTTGATGCATTTTTCCAGCAGGTTGTAGCAGGCGTTAGTCAGAATGTGAATCGACTCAAACATCGCCTGGCCAATCACTGGCTCCATCACGTTCAGCTGCAGCTGACCCGCTTCAGAGGCCATGGTGACGGTAATGTCGTTGCCGATGACTTTGAAGCACACCTGATTGACCACTTCTGGCACGACCGGGTTCACTTTGGCCGGCATGATGGACGAGCCCGCCTGCAGTTCCGGCAGGTTGATTTCGTTCAGACCCGCACGTGGGCCCGAAGAGAGCAGGCGCAGGTCGTTACAGATTTTGGACAGCTTCACCGCCAGACGTTTCAGCGCGCTATGCACCATCACGTAAGCGCCGCAGTCGGAGGTGGCTTCAATCAGGTCTTCTGCTGGCACAACCGCCAGGTTGGAGACTTCGGCCAGCTTCTGCACTGCCAGCTGCTGATAGCCATCCGGGGTATTCAGGCGCGTACCAATCGCCGTTGCCCCGAGGTTTACCTCCAGCAGCAGTTCAGAGGTGCGCAGCAGGTTACGGGTCTCTTCATTCAGCAGCACGTTAAATGCATGGAATTCCTGACCGAGGGTCATCGGCACCGCGTCCTGCAGCTGGGTGCGACCCATTTTCAGGATGTCCTGGAATTCGACGGCTTTGTTCTGGAAACCTTCACCGAGCTGGTTAATAGCATCCACCAGCTTCACCACGGAGGCGTAGACGGCGATACGGAAGCCGGTCGGGTAGGCGTCGTTGGTGGACTGGCATTTATTGACGTGATCGTTCGGGTTCAGGTACTGGTACTCGCCCTTCTGGTGACCCATCAGCTCGAGACCGATGTTGGCCAGTACCTCGTTGGTATTCATGTTCACCGATGTACCCGCGCCGCCCTGATAGACGTCGACCGGGAATTGATCCATGCACTTGCCGTTGTTCAGCACTTCATCGCAGGCGGCGATGATGGTATTGGCGATGCTTTTCGGAATGGTTTGCAGCTCTTTGTTTGCCATGGCTGCGGCTTTCTTCACCATCACCATGCCACGCACAAATTCAGGGATGTCGCTGATTTTGCTGTTGCTGATGTAGAAGTTTTCAATCGCTCTCAGAGTGTGAACACCATAGTAGGCATCCGCTGGAACTTCCCTGGTACCCAACAAGTCTTCTTCGATACGAATGTTGTTTAACATGTGAACCTTCTTTTCAAGCTGCCGATTGATTGTACTAAACACACAGTACATCTGTGGTTATGTCTATTTTCTGACCGACGATTATCCCCTGAATCGGCCAGATGCCCGGAATGATATGCTGATGATAGCGAAATGCCGTAACCTGGATCACTTATTATCGACCCGGTGACATGATATTTATCAATCTGTGAAATGAATCACCGCTTTAATATTTCCAGAAAAAATATCCGTGCAAACCGATTGAATTTTGACTAAACGCCTCCATTTCTGACAGACGCGAATCGCAAATTGATACCGACAGGGGCCACAACGGCGTCTGCCACACAGGAGAAGCCAGTGCGCTGGATACCGTTAGTTGCCATCTTTCTCTATGTTTATATAGAGATTTCTATTTTTATTCAGGTCGCCCATGTGTTTGGCGTCCTGCTGACCCTGATACTGGTGATTTTCACCTCGGTCATTGGCATGTCGCTGGTGCGCAATCAGGGTTTCAAAAACTTCCTGTTAATGCAGCAGAAAATGGCCGCAGGCGAGAGTCCGGCGGCGGAGATGGTCAAAAGCGTGTCGCTGATTATTGGCGGTATCCTCCTGATTATTCCCGGATTTTTTACCGATTTCCTCGGCCTGTTGCTGCTCGTCCCGCCAGTGCAGAAGCTTCTGACGCTGAAACTGATGCCGCATTTGCGGTTTAACCGGATGCCGGGCGGCGGATTCAGCGCCGGAACGGGCGGTGGCGAGACCTTTGACGGGGAGTATCAGCGCAAGGATGACCAGCGCGACCGTCTGGATCATAAAGACGACCGTTAAGAGAAATTGCCCGGCGGCGCTGCGCTTGCCGGGCCTACGGATGTAGGCCGGATAAGCGCAGCGCCATCCGGCATTTACACCGGGCTACGCTTCGGTAAAAAGACCCACAATCCCGCCAGCATCACAATGGCGTACAGACTCTTCCATCCCACCATCGCCAGCAGCAGTAAGCAGAGCACCCCACCGATGACGGCCAGCGTCTTATAGCGGCCTTTCAGTAGCCGGCAGCCCGCCAGCATGCACAGCAGATAGATCATGATAAATATGCCGTTGGCATAGACAATCAGCGCATCGAGGTTGATATCCAGCCAGTAGATTGCCAGCGTGCTCAACACGCAGCAGCCCAGCACGGTATTCAGCGCGTTGAGCGGCAGCTGACGTCTGGACAGGCGTGCGAGGCGGCTTTCCGGCTTATACAGTGCCTGGGACCACACCAGTCGGGCAAAGCTCTGGATGTAAATATTGAGGCTGGCGAAGCAGGCGAGGTAGCCAATAACGCAGGCGATCCACAATGCCTTCACGCCAAACAGCTGCACCACAATGGCTGGCAGCGAGGCTGCCGCCGCCATATCGGCACCATAGGCGGTGAAGTGGAGGACCAGCACCGTACAGGCCCAGTAGACCGTGCCCGCCAGCAGCAGGCCGATCATCAATGCCCGCGGGAAATCGCGCTCCGGCTGTTTAAATTCCGACGCCAGATGAGCAAAGGCTTCGAGGCCGACAAAACACCAGAACATAACGGAAAGCGCGGCGAAAAGCTGCGAATGGTCAACATCGGTTACGGCAGGGAAGGGGATCTCTGTGACCTGAATATCGCCCGCCCACCAGATGGCGGCAATCAGCGCCACAATCAGCACCGCAACAAGGGTTTGCAGATTGGCGCTGGAACTGGCCCCGCGTGAGCCAACCCACCAGACGATGGCCAGCGTACCCAGTTCGGCCAGCAACAGCTGCGCATCATGCCAGCCAAACAGCGCCTGGCCAAAACCCGTCGCAATATGCAGGGCGGCAGGCAGACCCACGGGGATCACCGAGAGAAATAACCAGCCGGTGACGCGCTCCAGACGCGGGCCAAATGCCATCCCGACAAAATGCGCCACGCCACCGGCACTCGGGAAATGTCGCCCGAGAATGGCAAAGACAATCGCCACCGGGAACACCAGTACGATTAATACCGGCCATGCCCACAGACTGTTATCCCCCGCGACTAATGCAGCCAGCGCCGGCACGGCAAACACCCCCGTGCCTAATAAAGAGGTAGAAAGTAAGCCAACACCCTGCGCGAGTCCCAGCTCCTGTTTGAGTCCACTCATTCCGTTGTCCTGCCACCATCAAAAGAGAGGCGATGGTAACACTTTCGCAAATTTTTTTTCGACTACCCCTTGAAGGGGTAAAACCCCATCCCCATCTCTCAGGGCACTAGCCGGAAAACCGCTTACGGCCCGGCGTCACCCATAACTGATAATGACTTTCTCAAAGGAGAGCTATCAATGAGTATTCGTCCGTTACATGATCGTGTGATCGTCAAACGTAAAGAAGTTGAAACCAAATCTGCGGGCGGTATCGTTCTGACCGGTTCTGCAGCAGCAAAATCAACTCGTGGCGAAATCATCGCTGTCGGTAAGGGTCGCATTCTGGAAAACGGAAATGTGCAGCCTCTGGACGTTAAAGTTGGTGACATCGTCATTTTCAACGATGGCTACGGTGTGAAGTCCGAGAAGATCGACAATGAAGAAGTGTTGATCATGTCCGAAAGCGACATTCTGGCAATTGTTGAAGCGTAATCCGCGAACGACACTGAACATACGAATTTAAGGGAAAGATTAAAATGGCAGCTAAAGACGTAAAATTCGGTAACGACGCTCGTGTGAAAATGCTGCGCGGCGTAAACGTACTGGCAGACGCAGTTAAAGTGACCCTGGGCCCGAAAGGCCGTAACGTGGTTCTGGACAAATCCTTCGGCGCACCGACCATCACCAAAGATGGCGTTTCCGTTGCGCGTGAAATCGAGCTGGAAGACAAGTTCGAAAACATGGGTGCCCAGATGGTGAAAGAAGTTGCCTCTAAAGCGAACGACGCTGCGGGCGACGGCACCACCACTGCAACCGTACTGGCGCAGGCTATCATCACCGAAGGTCTGAAAGCCGTTGCTGCGGGTATGAACCCGATGGATCTGAAACGTGGTATCGACAAAGCTGTCGTTGCTGCTGTTGAAGAGCTGAAAGCGCTGTCCGTACCGTGCTCTGACTCTAAAGCGATTGCTCAGGTTGGTACTATCTCCGCTAACTCCGACGAAACCGTAGGTAAACTGATCGCTGAAGCGATGGATAAAGTCGGCAAAGAAGGCGTGATCACCGTTGAAGACGGTACCGGTCTGGAAGACGAACTGGACGTGGTTGAAGGTATGCAGTTCGACCGCGGCTACCTGTCCCCTTACTTCATCAACAAGCCGGAAACTGGCGCAGTAGAACTGGAAAGCCCGTTCATCCTGCTGGCTGATAAGAAGATCTCCAACATCCGCGAAATGCTGCCAGTGCTGGAAGCCGTTGCGAAAGCAGGCAAACCGCTGGTTATCATCGCTGAAGACGTTGAAGGCGAAGCGCTGGCGACCCTGGTGGTTAACACCATGCGTGGCATCGTGAAAGTGGCTGCGGTTAAAGCACCAGGCTTCGGCGATCGTCGTAAAGCGATGCTGCAGGATATCGCAACCCTGACTGGCGGTACCGTCATCTCTGAAGAGATCGGTATGGAGCTGGAAAAAGCGACGCTGGAAGATCTGGGTCAGGCGAAACGCGTTGTTATCAACAAAGACACCACCACCATCATCGATGGCGTGGGTGAAGAAGATGCCATTCAGGGCCGTGTTACTCAGATCCGTAAGCAGATCGAAGAAGCGACCTCTGACTACGACCGTGAAAAACTGCAGGAGCGCGTAGCGAAACTGGCAGGCGGCGTGGCAGTTATCAAAGTCGGTGCTGCTACCGAAGTTGAGATGAAAGAGAAGAAAGCACGCGTTGACGACGCCCTGCACGCGACCCGTGCTGCGGTAGAAGAAGGCGTGGTTGCGGGTGGTGGTGTTGCTCTGGTTCGCGTTGCAGCGAAACTGACTGGCCTGACCGCTCAGAACGAAGACCAGAACGTGGGTATCAAAGTTGCGCTGCGCGCAATGGAAGCTCCACTGCGTCAGATCGTTTCCAACGCCGGCGAAGAGCCGTCTGTTGTGGCGAACATGGTGAAAGCGGGCGAAGGTAACTACGGTTACAACGCGGCAACTGAAGAATACGGCAACATGATCGACTTCGGTATCTTGGACCCAACTAAAGTAACCCGTTCTGCTCTGCAGTACGCGGCATCTGTTGCTGGTCTGATGATCACTACCGAGTGCATGGTTACCGACCTGCCAAAAGGCGACGCGCCTGATTTAGGTGCTGCTGGTGGTATGGGCGGCATGGGTGGTATGGGCGGCATGATGTAATCATGTTGTTCTGCTCCTCGCAGAAATAAAAAAACCCCCGGTCAGAAATGATCGGGGGTTTTTCTTTTGGTCATCTTTTTAGTATAAGGTTTAGACGCGGGCAGCACCTGCCCAGCTTATTGAAAACGAGGAATAACATGCGCGTTAACGTTTGTGCAGGGATTGTGGGAGCAGCGCTGCTGCTGGCGGGTTGCAGCTCCGGCAATGAGCTGTCTGCAGGTGGGCAGAGCGTTCGCTTTGTAGAAGATAAGCCGGGAAGCGAATGTCAGCTGGTTGGCACCGCAACAGGCAAGCAAAGCAACTGGCTCTCAGGTCAGCATGGCGAAGAGGGCGGCTCAATGCGTGGTGCGGCGAATGGCCTGCGTAACCAGGCTGCCGAAATGGGCGGAAACGTGATTTATGGTGTGAGCAGCCCGACGCAAGGTTTGTTATCAAGCTTTGTTCCGACCGCCAGTGAAATGCAGGGCCAGGTTTATAAGTGCCCGAACTGATATAGCCAAGGTAGCCCTCTTCAGAAGAGGGCTATTTCAGTACCGATGTTATGCATTAACGGCTGGCTGCATTTCAAGACAGAATGCGTGCAGGGCACGGAGGTATTCTTCTTTTGACAGCACCCCTTCCTGAGCCGTAGCTACTGGCCGATAGAATGTCTGGCAAACGCGGAACTTCTGCTGAATGGCCTGAAGCCCAGGGGTCAATGACGCGACCCGACTGATAAGGTTTTCAATTTCTGCGGTACCCGGCGTAATATTGGTCTTAAGTACAGTACCGGCCATAATTTGTTTGCCTTTATCAGTTTCGAAAACATACAGAACCAGCATATGGTTTAAGAATAAATTCTGTTTCCATACCTCATGTTCGACATGGCGATAATTCAAATATTCAAGATTCGTTAAGTCAACGAAATAAAGCATAATAAAGTCGAGTAGGGAACCTATCACTTGCATCGTCTCTTTATCACCACTGGTATTAAGTGCCTGGTTCAGTGCCAGCAAAAGAAACTCTACTTGTGTATCTTCAATATGAAGAGTCACGACGCTATTGTTTTGTAACATAACAATTAGCGTAAAATGTTCGTCACTGAATTTTGGCGCTAACGATGCGATTTGATCCTGTAAGTCAGGTTGTTCTAATTCTTCTAATTTTATTTCTGGTGTGTTTTGCAGCATTAGTTCGCTGTCAGCCTGAATTTGTGACTTATAAATATCACCTTTATCTTGTAAACGCTGTACCGTAATCATCATACGGTGTCGAAGGATAGAAAGTAGATCCACAAGCGTATTTACAGATAAATATAAATTCTGAATTTCATTAGAGTCAGATTTAACCTTTAACATCATTAACGCCAGACGATTATTATACTTAATCGAGGCTGTATTCAATCCTTGTACTTTCATGGTCATAATTAATTCCTTTTAATTTAGTGTGTTACGCTGCAGGAGCGTGCTTAGACAGATCGATAATACGGTCTGCTGAAGCGATAGTAGAAGGCCGGTGTGCAATAATGATACGCGTTATACTCAAACCAGATATAGCCTTGTTAATGCTGGCTTCGTTATTAAGATCCAGATGACTTGTTGCTTCATCCATAAACAAAATGCTTGGCTTACGGTAGAGCGCACGGGCAATAAGCACACGCTGTTTTTGTCCGCCGGAAATCCCTAGCCCAAGCTCTCCTATAAGCGTTTCATAACCCATCGGCATATTCATAATTTCATCATGAATATTACTTCTACGTGCGCACTCTTCGATGAATGACTGATCTGGATTATCGTCGAAACCGCTGATATTTTCAGATATAGAACCTGAGAACAGTCGATCTTCCTGGAGCACGCAGGCCGTACAAAGGCGGAAGTTATTCAGGCCAATTTTATCTATCTGTAGGTTATTTGCCAGAACATCACCATGCGTAGGCGCTAGCAGGCCACTCATCACCTTAAGCAATGTCGTTTTACCAATACCTGAGGGACCTACGAGCGCGACTGATTCCCCTGGGGCCACTGTAATATTCAAATTTGAAAATATGGGCTGAGCGAAAGGATCATACTGATAAGTTAAATTTTTAACTTCAAGCTTAACGCCATGATTTTCTTCAAATACCCGACGTAAAGGCATCTCCTTTTCAGGTTCATTAAAAGCGATTTCTGAGAGACGTTCGTTATGCAAAGATAACATACGCAGCTGCATGAAGAGATCTATCAAGCCGCTAGCCCGTTGCGAAAACTGCCCACGATAGGCATTAAAGGCCATGAACATACCGAGTGTCATTTTGTTATCAATGACCATCAAAGCACCCAGCCCCAGTATGACCACCTGATCAATGGACGAAATGAAGGTATTGATGCCGCTGAATAACATATCGAAACGCGTTTGCTTTATACCCGCATTACAGGCATCAATATTTATGTTGAGCCAGTGCTGAGAACGACGCTCTCTGAGGTTTAATGCTTTAATCGTTGCGATACCGTAAAGCGACTCCATAAAATGTGAATTGGAACGGGCGCCTTTGACCACCTGTTCTTCTGAGACACGACGGTAAAAACGGTAGGTTGCCAGGCGCATAACGGCATAACAGGTTGTAAAACCGACAACCACCCACACTAACCAGCCACCATAAAGCGTCAGCATGATGAGAAGGCCAATGGTCATAATGGTGTCGATAACACCGCTAACGATACTGTTCGTGAACGTAGAACGAATAGTATCTAACGATGAAAAGCGAGACTGTATATCGCCCAGTTGCCGTTTTTCGAAAAACGACAGTGGCAAGCTGACCAGGTGATCAAACAGGGAGGTTTTCCATTGGATATTGGTAAGTGTGTTTAATGTGAGTGAAGTCCACGCTCGTAACATACTAATAAAGGCGCGAAAAAGCGTGAATGAAACCAATCCGATACAGATTACGGCTAAAAGATTTTGGTCGTGCGCAATGATTACGTGGTCCGTCACTAATTGCGTACCGACGGGAATCAACAGGCCGATAGCCTCGATTACAACAGATAAAGCAAATATTTTTACTAGCGCAGCTTTTAAACCAACGATATTACGCATCAAATCAAGTAAGCGAAGTCTTGATTTGACCTTTTCTTGCTTGAAATTGTGATCGGGCCAGAGTTCTAAGGCAATACCCGTAAAATGATTAGACATTTCCTGCATGCTAATAATGCGCTTACCAAGCGCAGGATCATGCACGACAAAACTGGACTTACGAACTTTGGTTAATACAACGTAATGGTTCATTCCCCAGTGAATGATACAGGGCAATTTGAGTTGATTAATTTCATCAAGATCTAAGGAAAGTGCCCGGTTTTTCAGTCCCGCATATTCAGCTGTTTTGCTCAACGACAAAAGTGTCACGCCGTGGGAAGGGCTGCCATATTTATTACGGAAGTTAAATAGATCAATGCTATAACCATAATAACCAGAGATCATCGCCAGGCAGGCGATGCCACATTCTGCCGCCTCTGATTGAATGATTACCGGCGTTTTTCTTCTCAACGAAAAATTGAGTTTAGAAACAATACTTTTGAATAAAGTCTTATCCATTAATTGGTCCACTCACGCTTTGTGAAATTTTAATCAGTGGGGTAAACATCCACATATAGAGAGGTCTTTCCTCAAGAAAAACTATTGCCTGAGCTTTAAGCCCATTTGTTAGCGTGAGTTCTTTTCCATTGTATTTAAATGCCGTATCTTTAATTTTAACAATGCACTTATAAAGCGCTAATTCCTGCTGATTCATACCAGATGAAACATTCGTATATTCACCCATTTCTTGCCGGGATGCGGGTACTGATGAAATTGATACGATTTCGCCCGGGAACTGCCCGAATTTATCGGAAGGAAACGCATCATAACGTATGTTCATTATGTCACCCGGCTTGACATACGGAAGGCTGTTGTTTGGCAGCCAAACAACTAAAAAATATTCAACGTTTTCGATTGGCTTGATTTGAACGAGGCTGCTGCCCTTGTCCACCATCTGGCCAACAGTGACGGTCAGTGATTCAATTCTTCCGTCTGTAGTAGCTTTGATGACTAAATGGCCGTTAGCGTTAGACTCAACCTTCTGATTTTTGTAATCATTAATCGTGTTTTTTTGGCTTGAGATTTGATTGTCAAAATCGGCTCCCTTGACGACCAGATCGCTTTTCAACTGGGTAAGCTGTGTTTCGAGTTGCATTCTTTGGCTGACAAGCGACTGATAAGTACTCTGCTGCTGAAAATAAAGGGAATGCTGATAATTATATTGGTCTTTAGTTATAAGACCTTTCTTGAGATACGTATCGTAGCTGGAAAGGTTTTCGCGCATTTTTTGCAGCCCTTTGCCAGTGTCCAATAACATTGTTTTAGTCTCTTTAAGAGAATCTTCATATTGCTTTTGTTGCTTAGCTAATGCTTCAAGCGTCTCTTCTTTATTTTTCAGCGTCTTACTGACTATTTCATCTGCGTTGGCAATTTTTTCATTGATGACCTGAGACATTGCCTCGTTGACATTTTCATAAAGCGTAGAGCGTGAAACATCCAGTTCGTAGAGTGGCGTTCCTTTTTTTACAATTTCGCCATTTTCCACAAATTTATTAGTGATGAAACCTTGTTGAGGTGCAAAAACATTAATAGAATGCGGCAGGGTAATGACCTCGCCTCTGACATCTATACGTTGAGTATATTTGCACTTGGTTAAAGTCAATATTAGTATGAATAAAAATAAAAATGAAAATGCAACAATATATCTGGTTGGCATGCCAGCTAAAAGCAAAGCCTTCCCTTTCCAGTAATTCTTTTTATATTCAATCGCTTCCTTTCGATATAATTTATTTGTCATCGGTGATCACTTTTATATAGCTGCCAGAATTTTACCGTTATCAGTGGAGTAATCGATCTGAACGGGGGCGCAACTTATTTATTACAATCCTTATAATTTAGAAAATAAGTTGTTGATTAGCTAAAACGTATGTTATATCAAGAAAAACATACAGGACCATATGGTCCTGTATGCAAAGTCATTAGTCAATGTAGTATTGATTAATAAGGTTTAAAGCCGCCCGCAGTACCATCGAGGATACCGTCGATCAGACGAGTGATCTGGCCGTTGATATAGTCAGCGCCGTTATAAACGCCCATGATGCCGCCAAACAGAGCACCCTGGATACCGCCCCACAACGCACCTACACCGATTGCGATGTTAGCGAAACCGAGAAGGTCGCCGGAGCTGCCTGAAGCCAGACCGCCCTGCAGCGCACCACCGGAAGCGTACCCGATCAAACCGATGGCACAACCAACAACACTGTCAACGATACCAGCAAACAGGCCCTGAGAACCATCCAGAATCTGGCGTACACCTGCACCGGAAACATTGTTCATTTCTACGACTGTTAATTCTTTCATTTTTTAATCCTTTAAAATTTGTTAGGCAAAACTTTATTCTCTGAACAGGTCTTTATCCAATAAAGTTCTACGAAGAAATAATCACCCTACCACTTATCGCTTTATGGGCAACTTTCGAAAACGATTGTAGCCAAAAAAATAAATTTCCCAATAATGATTTCGTATAAATCATGTTTTTTTAGTATTCATTTATCTGAAGTCATCACTTTCATATCTAAAAAATGTTAATGACAAAATAGTCTCGTTCTGGATAGGTGAAAGATTGTGATTAAGTCTTTAATTTATTTAAGTAAGGCTTAACTTCTGCTTTGCCAGAAGGTGCTTCATAAATACCAATACGAGTACACAGGATGGCTGTTCATAAAAATGAAATCAGCCAGGACAAACCTGGCTGATTTAGTATAAGCAATACAGTTGCTATTAAATGACTATCTTTCTTGCAGTACGATTTCGAACATGGCCCTAACCTGACCAACCGTTACCGTTTCTCCAGTACGAATATAATCGGCATTGAACGTCAACTGCTGAGTAGCCTTCGCACTTAAAATTGAGTAACTCGTATAATCATAGAATTTAATCGGTGACATATCCTGTTTAAGGATGAAGCCTGTCCCCCCAGCACCACCAGCGGTCGTAGGTATGGAGTTGAGTAATACGCCATTTTTTGAAGATGAGTTTTCAGTCAATGGGTTAAACCAATAGATAAATGAATTCCCTACAGATGTTTTAGGACAATCGACCTGCATCGTGAATGATTTTTGATTACCCGTTGCTGTACCAGAAAGAGTAGCCACAAGCTTCGATACTTTGATTTTGTCCAGCGTAATGGTGCTACCACCCACGGCTTTTATATCGCATGATGTCTGTCTAAAAGTAAAGGGACCAAAAGTCAGGTTCGCCCTTAACAGCCTTGCGGTTGTAGAGTTACTTTCCACCTGTGACACTGAACCTGCCCTGTACGAAACTGCCAGCGTTTTTGCAGTCGTAACACTGGTATCAATATCTTCATTAGTTTTGATTAACCATACGGTAAGCTGCTGTACAGCCGAAGACGTTGAATTGAGCTTCCAGGCATTTACTGTGCCAAATTCCACTGGGCTAGGGCGGAAGTTTGTTCCTTTGATAGCATCTGAAATTTGAAAACCAATACCTGGAATCCCCGTTTCATAGACTTTACCGCCCTGAATACCTTTAACGCCAACAGCTTCTGCCGTTGGTGTCATTGGAAGCACAGCATAAACATCGCTTGGGCCACAATTATAAAAAGTTTTCATATTTGCGACGTTACCGCCGATTTTTTTGGCGGCTAAAACGGTACCAGTGGGTATAGTCGCATCTGATAAAATTTTCATGCCACTCAAGTTAAAGCCCACCGACTGCTCTGAGCCTTTATATTCGCATGTGGCGCTGGCTTGATGATAAAAACACATTAAGCCAATAAGAGTAATGATTTTTCTCATGATCTTATATTTCCTTATTATCGGCAAACGACGGTTGATTGCGCAATATTCCCTGGTACCATCGACAGACTATATGTCGCTGAGCACTGCTGCTCAGGTTTGCTTCCCCATTGAGCATATACCTGACCGTTATCTTTCAGGCCAGACATATAAACCATGCCGCCGTCAGAGACGATACTCGCCTGGGAGTCTTTCCTGGTGTCTGTTGTTACCGTTGAACCATAAGGAACAAATCCACCTGTAGGCAGTTTTAAGATAAGGAATGCACGATGTCCTATATTACCTTCGAAGTTAGCCCGTGTGATTGCGCCACGTGTCGGAACGATCTTCTTAGTGGTTTTTGGCAGTTCCATATTTTCAGCCAGCGTCGTGCTATCCAATGAAACACTGGTACGGCGATAAGGATTCAGGTAAGGAACAATAGCGTAACCACGATAATCGGTTTCAATACTTGGATCATTTTCCAGACGAACATGACTCAGCCCTGGAGCCTTAACTAATGCAGCTGTGTCTGACATTTCTTGCCCAAGCGTAATACCATCAGCATGAACAAGAACCCCACCACTGGCACCATAGTTGATCAACTGGCTCTCTTTATTGTAGCTATAGCCAGCATTAACGGAGCCTAAAGAACCTTTATAAGTGCTGGAAACTCCGCCGCTTGCGCTTTCGCGGTTGCTATAACCCTGCTGCACGTTCCAGTCGAGATTATTATTCTCCAGTGCAACGCCACCCAATGATACGTACTGTTCAGTCGAGCCTGGGTTACTGTTGTTCAGAGCATAAGTAGCATAGGTGTTCGGAATCCAATCACCCAGTGGAACAGAAACTGACAATGAGAACAGATGGTCATCTTCTTTAACACGATCGGACCGGCTGTTTTCCCATGAATAACGGTTGTAACTATAACCTAAGTAATAGTTAAGGCGTTTCCAACCGCCATTATAGCCAACGCTAAGCGAACTGTTACGTCTCTTATTATTCCAGTAATCTTCAAAGACGCCTGAAATTGAAATACTTCCCAACCCTTCACCGAGGCTTTGGTTTACAGTGAGGTTTGTTCTGTTACGCACCGACCTTGTCGACGAGTTGGAAATATTATTATTATAGGAATCGAACACTTCTGCTAAAGTATTAAATCCTTCAGTCGAATAGCGATAACCTGCTACTGTAATATTCGTGCCGGTTTCAAGAATATTTTTACCGTAGCGAATACGCCAGGATTGACCTGACGTTTTAGCAGCTTTTTTTAATTGGGACCATGCCTGGGTAATGTCCGCCGAAATCGCCCCGAACTCTGCCAGGTTATGACCTATACCAAGCGCGATTGATTTATACTTCGAAGCAGCCTGTAGGCCACTATAAAATGTTGTGTTAGTGAGGGCACCATAAGTGATTGTCGCCTGGGTAAAGGGCGTTTCATCGGTGGCTTTATCATAAGGGCGGTACTTCCCGCTCGTGATTTCATATTGCATTTGCCCTTCACGAAGCATCAATGGCAGAGAAGCAAAAGGCACGATAAATCTTTGCTGAGTACCATCTGACTCTTCTACAGTAACATATAAGTCACCATTACCGCCGGTAGCGTACATGTCGCTGATTTCAAATGCGCCTGGTGCCACGAAAGCCTGGTACACTTGATAACCATTTTGCTTAACCACAACGCGGGCGTTTGTTTTTGCGATACCGCGAATGACTGGTGCATAGCCACGCTGGCTTTCAGGAAGCATCTCATCATCGGAGGCTAATTGAATACCGGTGAAAGGAACACCATCAAAAATCGTTGATAGGGATGAACTTTCACCAACGACTAATGAGCTTTTAAGAGGAATGATGTTCCTCTGGGCGTACAAATAAACGGAATCCCATTTCCCTTTTCCGCCCGCTTCTTTACTCCATGCGCCAAGGTTTCTGAGACGCCACGCTCCAACGTTTAAGCCGGACTGAAGGTTAAGATTGTAGTTTTCATCTTTAGTCTTAAAGTCCTGACCGCCAGTAAACTGATAGCTCGCAAGTAAAGCGTTGATACCTTCGTCATACTCTTCAGGCGAAATAGTGCCTTGCGCGATGTTAACAAGCGCAGCTTGAGGTATGGAAATAAAGAGCTGCTGCGTATTAAAGTTAAATTCAGTTTTGAAATCAGGGATGCTGCTGGTATTAGTGCAACCATTAGCATCCTCTTTCAGACCAGGGAAAGCGGCGATCCGCACACCATAGCTTTCTAATTTCTTAATACTCAGGCATGGAACAAGGGTTGCCCCCTCGCTGCCGCTGGCTTCTACGAAGCGTATTGTACTGGATTCCTGAAAGTCATTATTCAGTAACACTTCAACACGGTATTCTCCCGGCGCCTGGGAGTCTTTATTGGAATAAGCCGATAAATCGAGCGGCGAAGTTGAGTCACTTTGACCCACTGATTTTATAAATGCAGGATCAAAAAAATCTCGAGCCAGGGCACTATTATTACTTAAGCTGATAATCAAAGCCGGTACCAGAGCGACGTATTTAGGCGTATTTCCGGTAAATAAATAAGTTTTTTCTTATTTTGCAGAGACATGTGTTCACCCTGAACATTCAATAAAAAAATAAATCATCTAATTGATGATGTGTTTATGGATCCCATGCCCCCATGCTCGGTAGCGATTCTCCACTCTATTTGTTTTCCGCTAACGTCGAAGGGCAGCTTATAATCTTGTGTGGAATAAGGCCCAATGTGGGGTATGGCGTTCATAAATTCTTTGTTATTGATCTTAACGGATTTAAAATAAATAAAAAAAGGAGTCGGGTTTTTTAGAGTGATAGTCGTCCCGCTTTTTTTCCACTCCAGTTTTTTTACTTCATCATTAATATTGATGTTCTGAATGGCTTTTGGCCGATAGATCAGTCTCATTCTGTGACGCACTGCCAGTTGCAGCGTATTTTCGCCATCAACGCTATCGCTCGATGGTGGAATCGACATAATGTTGAAGAAATAAAGTGAGTCACGATCCTTCGGTGCGTTTGAGATATAAGCGTTAGGAAAAACCCTTACGGTATTCCTCTGCTTAGCTTCCAGACGGAAAAGGGGTGGGGTAACCATGAAATAACTATTGCTGGCGCCTTCAGGAGGCTCAATCCATGATTTCATTAAATACGGCGTATCATCTTTATTTTCATACTGAGCACTGATTTCTCGTGCGCCTTCTTTATAAAGATAACGAGTTGATTCGACGACAACACCTGCGTTAGCCATATAGCTAACGGATAAGACTAAGGTAGCCGATAATTTAAGTAATGACTTCCACATGATGATATCTCTATATAAAAAAAAGAGCCCCCCGCACAAGCAGGTGGCTCTTTTGGAAAACTTAGTAAGTGATAGTAAAGGTAGCTACGCCTTTAACATCACCTGGGGTAACACCTTCAGCAGTTTTAACGTATGCTGCTTTGTAGTTCAGCATAGTTGGGGTGCCAGCGGTGTAAGAAACAGTTTTAGAACCGGTGCCGTCGAATTTAACGCGGGTAGAGTCGCTGTGAATCATTGCAATAGCAGCGTTGGTTGCTGGGCTTGCAGCTTCGTTGCTCAGTACATCCGGGGTACCAGAAATGTAGTTGCCGGTAACGTTCACGCTCAGGTCACCAGTAAAGTCGTCGCCTGCTTTTTTGCAGTCTTCAACTTTATAAGTAATGTTTTTTGCTGAAGCCATTGCCGGGGTATTGATAGCCAGAGCTTCCAGTGCAGATGCTTTGATATCATCCAGAACTACGGTGCCGCCAGTGATAGCGCCGCCTGGGGTCACGTTACAGGACTCGTCAGTATCAGTAACGGTACCGTTAATAACCAGCTGAGCATTGTTACCGGCGGCGAAAGCCTGAACGCTCAGTACGGATGCTGCTGCAACAATAACTGCCAGAATATTCTTTTTCATTTGCTAAATCCATATTTAACTAAATTTCAATTCCCATTTTAAATAGAAAGCCTTGTAAGGTGATCTATGCAGTCTTTCTATTTGTGTTTGGCTCTATGAGTCCGTTTGTTTCTTTTCGCTATCTCAAAAAACAAAGCCTATTACCTAGCACGCCGTAGGAATAAGCATTAAATCGAGACGCATTGAGCTGAGAAGGAATTTATAGATTCGACTGGCAATATGCATGTGAATTATTTTGAATTTAACTTCACTTTTTGTGCTGCTACGCCTATTCATTTTTATATGTCTTTTAAATGTGGGTGGACATTTTGTTTGTGAATTTAATATGTGTTGTGAATTTTGATTTTTCACTTATTTGTTTAGCGTATGATTTTCTACCGCAAAGACAGATAAGCCGCTATTGTTATTAAAATGTTATTTATTCGATAGGGTTCAATGTGCTATTCGTGTTAGCGCCTTCTCTGGGATTTGAGAATCCTGCGATAAATTATTCAATATCTATATGGGCGAGAAAGATAGGCTCAGAAGCGAGAAATTCATCCTAATCTATTGAATTTTAAGGGTTAGGTTAATCAATCCTTCCGTCAATATTTAATCTGACAATATTCTCATTTTAGTATTAATAAAAGGTGAATACTTGTGTCATCATCTCTTTTTCGCGACAGTAGAAGGTCTACCGCAAGGAAAAACACTTATGGTATGATTCTTTTTTCAAAGTATGAATAGTATGAAGTTAAGCTGTACTTGCGGTTCTTTACTGGCTGGATGCCAAACGAACTTCAGGGCGTACTTACTATTATTGTCAGTATTGAACGTACAAGGAAGGTAAGCGAACAATGATATGTAATTTATTTATTATTAATGAAGAAGTCATTTTTAATGCGAATGTTTTCGAATTAAGACCGATTAACAATCGAGATGAGGTGATCACCTTAAATGCACCCACTGCTCGATGCTTAAAACTTCTGCTTGAGAGAGTGGGGCAAGTTGTATCGCGTGAAGACTTTATGCAAGAGGTATGGCAGGCCCGGGGAATCGTCGTATCACAAAATACGTTTTATCAAAACATATCCTTACTTCGTAAATCACTTCAACAAGTAGGATTAAATGCAGATATTATCGCTACCGTACGTGGAGTGGGATTCATTTTCTCACCTGATGCTCGTGTGCAGTTTGTGGAAGATGAAAAGTCTCCGGCTTATGTTGCTGTAAATATGAATTCCGATCGTGCTGAGTCCCATTTAAATACGGGAGGCATTAATAGCACATCGCTACTTAATAATGAAAATACTAATAAAAATTTATCGGTTCATTTGGAAAGGACACATCTTAAAATTCCAAAGTGGGTCATTGTTTTAATAATAATCTGTGTTGCTCTTGAGATTTTTTCGTTAATTTTACGCTATATCGAATAGCTGGTTTACATATCATGTCTGGTTTGAATCAAACCAGACATGAAACACTATTGCTGCTTCAATCCCAGATCCAATGGCGTTTTACTCGGTTCTCCACCAATCTCACGTGCGAGTTTAGGAACCATGTAACCGGAGACCAGCGTCAGCAGTTCACGCATGATCGCGCGGGCTTCCTCATCGTTCACCATAAAGTGTGCGGCACCCTGAACTCTGTCCAGCACATGAATGTAGTAAGGCATCACGCCGGCATCAAACAGAGCATTGCTCAGGCTGGCGAGCGTTCGGGCATTATCATTAACGCCGCGCAGCAGCACGCTCTGGTTGAGCAGCGTTACGCCTGCCTGACGCAGAAGCGCCATTGCCGCGCGGAATTCTTCATTTATCTCGTTAGCATGATTGATATGGTTAACCAACAAGATTTGCAGCGAAGAGCGCGCCAGCCTTGCGCTGAGCGCTTCAGTAATACGCGCCGGGATCACAATGGGTAAACGGCTATGGATACGTAACCGCTTAATATGCGGAATTGTTTCCAGCTGGGTGATGAGCCAGTCCAGTTCGTGATCTTTCGCCATCAAGGGATCGCCGCCGGAAAAAATAATCTCATCCAGCTCAGGATGATCGGCAATGTAGTCGAGTGCCGCCTGCCAGTTGCGCTTGTTGCCCTGATTTTCCGCATACGGAAAGTGACGTCGGAAACAATATCGGCAATTCACCGCGCAGCCGCCCTTCACCAGCAGCAACGCGCGATTGCGGTACTTATGCAGTAAACCGGGAACCACGCTGTTCTGTTCTTCAAGGGGATCGGTGCTGAAACCGGGGGCAGTGATAAACTCGCCCTGTGCGGTAAGTACCTGTTTTAAGAGCGGATCGTCAGGGTTGCCCTTTTCCATACGTGCCGCAAAAGCACGCGGAACACGCAGGGCAAACAGGCGTTTCGCATCACGTCCGGCGAGGAGTTTTTCATCAGCGTCCAGATTTAAAAGACGCAGGAGTTCATCAGGACTGGTGATTACATCGGCAAGTTGCAATAACCAATCTTCTCTGGATGGGGTGTTTAGGGTTACAATATGCGCCATTTTGTGGCTTAGCTACCAGTTAACAATTTCAGAGGGCCTTATGGCGACTTACTATAGCAACGATTTTCGTGCCGGTCTTAAAATCATGATGGACGGCGAACCGTACGCGGTTGAAGCCAGCGAATTCGTTAAACCAGGTAAAGGTCAGGCATTCGCACGCGTTAAGCTGCGCCGCCTGCTGACCGGTACCCGTGTAGAGAAAACCTTCAAATCCACCGACTCTGCTGAAGGCGCAGACGTGGTTGATATGAACCTGACCTACCTCTACAACGACGGTGAATTCTATCACTTCATGAACAACTCCACTTTCGAGCAGCTGTCTGCTGACGAGAAAGCGGTAGGTGACAGCGCTAAATGGCTGCTGGATCAGGCAGAGTGCATCGTGACCCTGTGGAACGGCCAGCCTATCGCTGTGACCCCACCAAACTTCGTTGAGCTGGAAATCGTTGAAACAGACCCAGGTCTGAAAGGCGATACCGCAGGTACTGGCGGTAAGCCAGCCAAGCTGTCTACCGGTGCCGTGGTTAAAGTTCCACTGTTCGTGCAGACTGGCGAAATCATCAAAGTGGATACCCGCTCTGGTGAATACGTATCTCGCGTGAAGTAATTCACTTCGGGATGAAAGGCGCAGTTTTTTGCTGCGCCTTTTTGACCGAAAAAGGATTCATGGACGATGCAGCGCACAATCAAAATTTTCCTGCTGATGATCCTTGCTGGCTCACTGCTCACTGGCTGCAATACGGCCCGTGGCTTCGGGGAAGACATTAAAAGCCTCGGCCATGCCATTTCGCACGCCGCCTCCTGATTTTTCTTCTTTTCCTAAAAATTCTTCCTTTTCCATCACTCGCCGGGATCCTGGCTATGCTTATGTAGCTGTACACAATAACTTTGGCTAAAAAAGGAAGACATTATGCTTAAGAAAACATTTGTAGCGATCTTTTCGGTTCTGGTGCTTTCGTCTGTACTAACGGCCTGTAATACCACTCGCGGCGTCGGTGAGGATATCTCCTCTGGCGGTAGCGCGATTTCTGGTGCGGCAACTAAAGCACAACAGTAATCTTGGGCGGTACGGTGCTGAATACGTCGCCGTACCCTCAGTTTCCCCCTCAGGGTAGTGACAGAAACGGCGAGTACCGTGTATCCATGTGCAATTTCATTCGAATATTGCGCTTGTAGGTGTAAACCGTTTTCCCGTGAATACTCAGTTTACTGGCAATCTTCTGGTTGCTGGCGCCGTCCATCCATAGCGTTAACACTTTCTCTTCCTGGCGCGTCAGTAATGGCGTTGCGACAGGTCCAGGTTCACTGATTTCTTGTGAGGCTAATGCCTCATTAATTGTCTGCGCCAGTATCGCCAGCGGGATCGTTTTGGCTAATGATGCCCACAAGGGAAAGGTATTCATAAAGGCCGACGTTTCAGGTTGTTCCTCTGATTGCAGTAAAACAAAAGGCACGGTTTCACTGGCGCTCATCAGAGAAGAGAGCTGCTGGATATGTTGTATGTCTGACGTAAATCCCTGCAAATCTGCAATGACCAGCGTCGGTTTCCATTGCAGAATATGCTCTCTGGCCAGAAAGAGATTGTTAAGGCCCGTTACCAGAACGGGGGAGGGGAACAGCCCTGAATGATTGATCCACATTTCCAGGCCCATGCGGGTGTAATGACACCGGTCAATCAAAAGAATTTTGAACATTTGGTTTTCGCAATCGGCAAAGTGAAGTCGCTTCCTGCATCGAGGAAGTCACTCATAGTAAAGAAGTCGGATGAGTTATAAATGGGGGAATTTCGCAGCTAATTACGTCTATTTCTTGCATTCAAATGGTTAACTATGGCCAGAAACAAAGACGTTGAAAAATGAATGCATGCTCTTCACAATAAGTTGTTCACCTGCCTTACAGGACGACCTGTAAGCGCTTCTCTCATCGGGGACGGCCCCAGACTGTTATTTAAGTTAAGGAGCCTTTATGTCCTGGATTATTCTTTTTATTGCCGGTTTACTCGAAGTGGTTTGGGCCATTGGCCTGAAATATACCCACGGGTTCACGCGTCTCACGCCCAGCATTATTACCGTTTCTGCGATGATCGTGAGCATTGTGCTGCTCTCCTGGGCCATGCGTTCGCTGCCCGTAGGGACGGCTTATGCAGTGTGGACGGGGATTGGTGCGGTAGGCGCGGCCATTACCGGGATTTTACTGCTGGGTGAGTCTGCGAGCCTGGCGCGTATTGCCAGCCTCGCATTGATCGTCGCCGGGATTATTGGGCTGAAGCTCAGCACTCACTAATGGGTCTGCTCAACCCAGACCAACTGGCTGATATCAAATCCCTGACGGCTGGCAGAATCCAGCAATCTCTGTTTCATCTCATCTGAAATCGTTGGTGTGCGGGAAAGAACCCACAGGTAGTCACGATCGGCCCCGCACACCAGCGCATGCTGATAATTTTTATCCAGCGCAATCACGTTATACCCGCCATAAAAAGGACCGATGAAAGAGGCTTTCAGCGCGGCGGTATCAGACGCGCCGGTAAAGTAGGCTTTCCCCGTCATTTTTTGCCACATGCCGCGGTCAGGATTATAGCCACGGTTGATGACCTGGATTCCGCCGTCGCTCATCAGGCTGTAGTGAGCCGTTACCTGTTGTAAGGCACGCTCATAGCGATGGTCAAAACGGGCAATTTCATACCAGGAACCCATAAATTGCTGGGCGTTAAAGGGCCGGACGACAGTCACGCCCTGAGGCGGGGCAGGCGTACTACAGGAAACAACCAGAAATGCAGCGGCAATGGCGGCGATGACGGGCAGGATGCGCATAGGCGTTTCCTTACAGGATTTTTCATAAGTGTAGAACCTGTCAGGAATTTTGCTCTCCCACCAACAGGTAGGAGAGCGGAGGAAGATCACATAAACACAACGGCAACCAGCGTGACCACGCTGAGAATGGCGGCCAGTCCGTAGAACACCCATTTCCCGTTAGGGACGTGGATCTTCAGGTCGTGCATGGCGTGATGAATGCGGTGCAGGCCACACCACAGCGGCAGCACGATCATCAGGAAAATGAACACCCGGCCAATAAGGCTATGGGCAAAAGCCAACACCCGCTCGTAGCCCAGCGCATCGCCGGGGTAAAGCCCCAGCGGCAGCATAATGCCCACCAGCAGAATAATGACCGGCGCGATAATGGCGCACCACATACCACCTGCCCCGAAGAGTCCCCAGAAGACTGGCTCATCAGAACGTTTTGGAGTTGGATTAATCACAGAGGTCTCCTTACCAGAACAGGGCTACGCCAAGAACAACCACGGTCACGACCGCAGTCACCGCCCAGAGTCCTTTGATGATCGGCTCTGGCCCCAGTTTTTCGTTTTTGACGATAATATTTGCCGCTTTCGGCGCCAGCTCAAACCAGGTTTTGGTATGCAACAGCGCTGCCGCCAGCACGATGATATTCAGGATCACCACAATAGGGTTCTGCAGGAATCCAACAAAACCGGCCCAGGTTTCAGGCCCGTGCTTAAGGGCAAACAGACCGTACAGCAGTTCGATGCTGAACCACACCGCCGGCACCGCCGTGCCTTCACGCAGCATATAGAAGCGATAAAACGGCAGATTTTTCCACCAGGTGGACGGCATCGGCCGGACATAGGCTTTGCGTTTAGTCGTCATCATGCACTCCTTAGCGTGGTTTCAGGGTAGCGATAAGAAAGTCTTTCGAACTTTCCACTTTGCCCTGCTGGATCGCGGCGGCCGGGTCGACGTGCTTCGGACACACTTCCGAGCAGTAGCCGACGAAGGTACAGGTCCAGACGCCGTTCTGGCTGTTCAGCTGCGCCATACGTTCTTTCTTACCGTGATCGCGGCTATCTTCGTTGTAGCGATGCGCCAGGGTAATCGCGGCTGGGCCAATAAACTCTGGATTCAGACCAAACTGCGGGCAGGCGGCATAACAGAGACCGCAGTTAATGCAGCCGGAGAACTGATGATATTTAGCCATCTGTGCCGGGGTTTGTTTGTTCGGCCCCTGTTCCGGCGTGCGCGGGTTGCCAATAATGTACGGCTTGATGGCTTCCAGGCTCTCGATAAAGTGGGTCATGTCGACCACCAAATCGCGCTCAATCGGGAAGTTAGCCAGCGCTTCGACCTTCATCCCTTTCGGGTATTCACGCAGGAAGGTCTTACAGGCCAGTTTGGGCACCTTGTTGACCATCATGCCGCAGGAGCCGCAGATCGCCATACGGCAGGACCAGCGGTAGCTCAAGTCCGGCGCCAGGTTGTCTTTGATGTAGCCAAGCGCATCCAGCAGGGAGGTCTGCTCATCGTAAGGCACGTCATAGAAAGTGCTATGCGGCGCGCTGTCTACTTCCGGGTTGTAGCGCACCACTTCCACTTTCATTGTTTGCATCTCAGCCATTTGTCGTCTCCTTCTTCTCGGCTGCTTCCGCTTCTGCACCGTACACACGTTTCGCCGGTGCCAGCGTGGTGATCTTCACGTCGCTGTAGTCCAGACGGGTAGAGCCGTCTGCATCGCGATAAGCGAGGGTATGCTTCAGGAAGTTCACGTCGTCACGCTCCGTGCAGCCTTCGTCCAGGCGCTGGTGCGCACCGCGCGACTCTTTACGTGCGAAGGCGGAGTGCGCCATACATTCGGCCACATTCAGGCCATGCCCCAGCTCAATGGTGTAGAGCAGATCGGTATTAAAGACGCTGGAGGTGTCAGTCACGCGTACCCGTTTGAAGCGCTCCTGCAGCTCGGCCAGTTTGTCGATGGTCTTCTGCATCAGCTCCGGTGTACGGTAAATGCCGCAACCTTCTTCCATGGACAGACCCATTTCGTCGCGGATCTTCGCCCAGTTTTCAGTGCCTTCCTGATTAACCAGCTTTTTCAGGCGCTGCTCCACATCGGCCACCTGCGCATCAAGCGCGGCACTGTTAGCGGTGCCAGCCGTCGCAGCGCGTGCCACGGCTTGTTCACCAGCCAGACGGCCAAACACCACCAGTTCTGCCAGTGAGTTTGAACCCAGACGGTTAGCGCCATGCAGGCCGACGGACGAACATTCGCCCACCGCAAACAGCCCTTTAATACGGGTTTCACACTGCTGATCGGTTTCGATACCGCCCATGGTGTAGTGCGCGGTTGGGCGTACCGGAATCGGATCTTTGACAGGATCGACGCCCACATATGCTTTCGACAGTTCGCAAATGAAGGGCAGACGTTCCAGCAGCTTCTGCTCACCCAGGTGGCGCAGGTCGAGATAGACCACATCGCCGCGTGGGGTTGGGATGGTGTTGCCTTTACGCCACTCGTGCCAGAACGCTTGTGACACTTTGTCGCGCGGACCGAGTTCCATGTATTTGTTTTTCGGCTCACCCAGCGGGGTTTCGGGACCCATGCCGTAATCCTGCAGATAGCGATAGCCATCTTTATTGACCAGAATACCGCCTTCGCCGCGGCAGCCTTCAGTCATCAGAATGCCGGAGCCGGGCAGGCCGGTTGGGTGATACTGGACGAACTCCATGTCGCGCAGTGGAATGCCATGCTGTAACGCCATGCCCATTCCGTCGCCCGTCACGATGCCGCCGTTGGTATTGTAGCGATACACGCGTCCGGCACCGCCGGTGGCCATCACCACCGCATTGGCGCGGATCTGCACCAGCGTGCCTTCCATCATGTTCATCGCCACCAGGCCGCGGGCCTGGCCGTCATCGACCAGAATGTCGAGGACGAAATGTTCGTCGAAGCGTTGGATCTGTGGGAACTGCAGCGAGGTCTGGAACAGGGTGTGGAGCATATGGAAGCCGGTCTTATCGGCGGCAAACCAGGTACGTTCAATCTTCATGCCGCCGAAGCGACGCACATTGACGCTGCCATCTTCACGACGGCTCCAGGGGCAACCCCACTGCTCCAGCTGGGTCATTTCCGTTGGGCAATGATGAACGAAATAATCAACGACATCCTGTTCGCACAGCCAGTCGCCACCGGCAACGGTGTCGTGGAAGTGATACTCAAAGCTGTCATGATCCTGCGCGACGGCGGCGGATCCTCCCTCCGCGGCGACCGTATGGCTGCGCATCGGGTAGACTTTTGAAATCAGGGCAATTTTAGCGTTTGGGTTAGCCTGGGCTGCAGCAATTGCTGCGCGTAATCCCGCTCCGCCTGCGCCTATAATGGCAAGATCGGCTTGAAAGGTATGCACGACATTCCTCCAGATTTTTGATATTTCGCATCTCCGCTACCCTGAGGTAGTGCACGGCCCGGTAAGGCGAATGCGAAAGCGATTCCACTGCTCCTTTATGGGTGACGCAGTATAGCCTTAGGAAAGAAAGGGAAATTTGACGTGTTCGATTTTTTTGCGGTTCTTTCCCGCGATTTATCACTGTAATTGATGAATCACGTCACGAAATTATTGGAAGTTATGAAAACCACAAAATTGACTGTGCAAAATTTGTCTCTGCCATAGGTTACGAGTAGACTTCGTCCCCTTGTCTGAAATCGGAGAACTTCTCATGAGCGAAACGGCCACCTGGCAGCCGAGCGCATCCATCCCCAATCTATTAAAACGCGCCGCAATTATGTCGGAGATCCGCCGCTTCTTTGCCGACCGCGGTGTGCTGGAGGTGGAAACGCCCTGCATGAGCCAGGCGACGGTAACGGATATTCACCTGGTGCCGTTTGAGACCCGTTTCGTTGGCCCTGGTCACTCCCAGGGGATGAATCTCTATCTGATGACCAGCCCGGAATACCACATGAAGCGCCTGCTGGCGGCGGGATGTGGCCCGGTATATCAGCTGTGCCGCAGTTTCCGTAATGAAGAGATGGGGCGTCATCACAACCCGGAATTCACCATGCTGGAGTGGTACCGGCCGCATTATGATATGTACCGCCTGATGAACGAGGTGGACGACCTCCTGCAGCAGGTACTGGAGTGCCCGGAAGCCGAAACCCTCTCTTATCAGCAGGCTTTCCAGCGCCATCTGGAAATTGATCCGCTCTCTGCGGATAAAACCCAGCTGCGCGAAGTGGCGGCAAAACTGGATCTCAGCAACGTTGCCGATACTGAAGAAGATCGCGACACGCTGCTGCAGCTGCTCTTCACCTTTGGCGTTGAGCCGCAGATTGGCAAAGATCGTCCGACCTTTGTCTATCACTTCCCGGCAAGCCAGGCGTCACTGGCGCAGATCAGTACCGAAGATCACCGCGTGGCGGAGCGTTTCGAGGTGTACTTTAAAGGTATTGAACTGGCGAATGGTTTCCATGAACTGACCGACGCCCGTGAACAGCAGCAGCGTTTCGACCAGGATAATCGCAAGCGTGCCGCGCGCGGCCTGCCGCAGCAGCCTATCGATCACAATCTGTTGGGCGCGTTAAAAGCTGGCTTGCCGGACTGCTCCGGCGTGGCGCTGGGGGTTGATCGTCTGGTGATGCTGGCGCTTGGCGCAGAGCAGCTTGGCGACGTGATTGCATTTACGGTCGATCGCGCATAATAAAATGCCGGGCGGTGCGCGTCTCTGCCCGGTATGCCTCCCTCCCTGGCAATAAATTCCTCACTAATTATTAATGACATCAATAACTTCCAGTGCCGCGTAACGCAGGCTATTTTCCTAATTTGCCCTGAATAGCCACACTGTTCATCTGGTCATCTGCTACCATCCGCGCAGTTTATTTTCGCTTTGGATGGTTCTATGTCCCACTCAATGAAAAAGATGACCCTGACCGGTCTCATCCTGATGATCTTTACGTCAGTGTTTGGTTTTGCCAATAGCCCCTCGGCGTTTTACCTGATGGGCTACAGCGCGACGCCGTTTTATATCGTCTCTGCTCTGTTCTTCTTTATTCCGTTTGCGCTAATGATGGCGGAGATGGGGTCCGCTTATCGCAAGGAAGAGGGCGGGATTTACTCGTGGATGAACAACAGTATCGGGCCGCGCTACGCGTTTATCGGCACGTTTATGTGGTTCTCTTCCTACGTGGTCTGGATGGTCAGTACGGCCGCCAAGGTGTGGGTACCCTTCTCGACGTTTCTCTTTGGAGCAGATAAAACGCAGGTCTGGTCTTTGGCTGGACTTAGCTCCACGCAGGTCGTCGGGATTCTCGCGGTCTGCTGGATGATGCTGGTAACGCTGGTGGCATCGAAAGGCATCAACAAAATCGCACGCATAACCGCCGTGGGCGGTATTTCAGTCATGTGTCTGAACCTGGTCCTGCTGCTGGTGAGCATCGCGATTTTGTGCCTCAACGGCGGCCATTTTGCGCAGGAGGTGAATTTCGTTTCGTCACCTAACCCGAGCTATCAGTCCGGCCTCGCGATGCTCTCCTTTGTGGTGTTTGCGATCTTTGCCTACGGCGGTATTGAAGCCGTGGGCGGCCTGGTCGATAAAACCGAAAACCCGGAAAAGAACTTTGCCAAAGGGATTATCTTCGCGGCGATAGTTATCTCTGTCGGCTACTCGCTGGCGATTTTCCTCTGGGGGGTGAGCACCAACTGGCAGCAGGTGTTAAGCAACGACACCACTAACCTTGGCAATATTACTTACGTGCTGATGAAAAGCCTGGGGATGACGCTCGGGCAGGCAATGCAGCTGACGCCGGATACGGCCACGACGATGGGCGTCTGGTTTGCGCGTATCACCGGCTTGTCGATGTTCCTCGCCTATACTGGTGCTTTCTTCACGCTGATCTATTCGCCGCTAAAAGCGATTATCCAGGGAACACCAAAAGCGCTGTGGCCGACCCGCATGACGCAACTCAACACGGCAGGCATGCCTGCGAATGCCATGTGGATGCAGTGTCTGCTGGTCTGTGTGTTTATTCTTCTGGTGTCGTTCGGAGGGGATACTGCTTCTGCGTTTTATAACAAGCTGACCCTGATGGCGAACGTATCAATGACGCTGCCCTATCTTTTCCTGACCCTGGCGTTCCCGTTCTTTAAGGCGAAGCAGGATCTGGAACGTCCGTTCGTGATTTTCAAAACCCGCGCCGCCACGCTGCTGGCAACGACCGTCGTCGTGCTGGTGGTAGCCTTTGCAAATATTTTCACCGTGATCCAGCCGGTTATTGAGGCCAACGACTGGAACAGCGCGCTGTGGATGGTCGGCGGCCCGATCTTCTTCTCGCTGATGGCGATGGGGATATACGAGAATTACCGTCGTCGCGTAGCGCAATCACCGATTTGGGTGGCTGACTGAGTTCGCTATTCCCCTACTGCCTGAAAGTGTGCGGGGAGTAGGGAGGGTGTATTTCATTTACGCGGTTTAATTCTTTATGCCAATCCGGATACCCGAACCGATAATCTGACAGATGAACACATCATTCTGGCAGGCTCACGATGTAACAGAGATACCCAAAGAAGTACGGGTAATCGCATTGCTTCCATTCACCAGCCCGTGGGTCAGTCTTCACGAGTATACGGTGAGACGCATAATTGCGAAAAAAAGCGCGATCATGGCCATCTTGGAAGGTATTTAAGTGAGCTATAAAATATTTACGCTTGGGATCATCTGGCTGTGCTTATCGATTATCGTCACTGTTATCTTCTCAACACAGGATAAGGAATGGTGGATTGGAGAAGAGAACATCAAAAACATCTGTGACCTGATGGCGTATGTCGAGAATGATGATATCCGCGATTTCGGAATGCTCAGTACGTTCCCGATTTTTTTACCTGCGCTGTATGCTTTTTTGATAAAAAAAGCCCATCACGGATTTCTGTACCTTATAACAATACTCATCGCAGGCATCTGGTTATGGCGATTTGTTTTCAGGTACCAGTTTTGTCTTGGGTAAAATCGCAGGCAAAAAAGCCAGCCACTGATGCGGCTGGCTTTTATTTTTACAAACTTCCCGCCGGGCGTGTCTTCGCCGCTGACGTTAATGTTCTTCCCGTCTTACGTCCGTCCAGGGTTTCCAGTCGCATCTGGAACGGTGGGAATGGCATGTCGATACCGTGTTCACGGAAGCCCGCCAGAATCAGCTGGTGGATCTCATGACGCAGCGGCATGCGATGACCCATTTCGGCCGCATAGATACGCAGCTCGAAAATCTGGATCCCCTGTTGTAAATCCACCAGGAACACTTCCGGCTCCGGCGTGCTGATCACCAGCGAACAGCGCTCGGCCGCGGTATAGAGAATTTGCGTCACCTCTTCGCTGTTGGCATCTGACGGTGCCGGTACGGTCAGTACCACACGCGTCACGGAGTCCGACAGCGACCAGTTGATAAACTGCTCGGTGATAAACGCCTTGTTAGGGACGATAATCTCTTTGCGATCCCAGTCGCTGATCGTGGTGGCGCGGGTGTTGATCTTCGTAATGCTGCCGGTCAGATCGCGGATCGTCACGGTATCGCCAATACGGATCGGCTTTTCAAACAGGATGATCAGGCCTGAGATAAAGTTGGCGAAGATCTCCTGCAAGCCAAACCCAAGCCCGACACCGAGCGCGGCTACCAGCCACTGCAACTTCGACCACTCGATGCCGATCATCGAGAAGCCAACCAGCCCGCCAAACACCATCAGCAGGTATTTGGTGATGGTGGTAATGGCGTATCCGGTGCCCGGGGTGAGATCCAGATGCTGCAACAGGGCCAGCTCCAGCAGCGCCGGGAAGTTACGGATTAGCTGGGTGGTGATGATGAACACCAGAATGGCGATCAGTACCGCGCCGAGCGTAATCGGCTCCAGGCTTTCCACGCCCTGAACCGTCGAGGTCACATCCCAGAGGGTAATGTTTTCCAGGAAGCCAAACGCTGAATGGATTTCCGACCACAGCACAATGACGGACAGCAGCGCGATCAGCATCAGAATGGAACGGACCAGGCGCAGGGACTGGGTACTGATGGCATCCAGATCCAGCTCCGTTTCATCGACCTCCACCGTTCCTTCCGTACTGAGCATATGGGCTGGCTCTTCTTCGCCGCGCGCACGTTGAGCGAGAATTTCGGCACGACGGTTTTTCGCCCGGTCGAAGGCCAGACGACGACGCTGAATCAGCATCCAGCGGCGAATAACGTGGTAGACCACCAGCAGCAGGAACCAGATTGCTACTGAGGTTTCAAGACGCGCCAGTAGCGCCTGGGCAGTGGCCAGATAGCCGACGGCTGCCGCCAGAATCGCCGCCAGCGGGGCGCTGAGCAGCAAATTCCACAGCATATGGTTGACCATGTTATCGCCGCTGCCCTCTTTGTCGAGATAGAGCGGGATCCCGGCTCTCTTCAGACTTAGTGTGACCACAGCCAGCGCGCCGCAAATCAGGATGAAACACAGGCGGCCGAACGAGCCGGAAAACTCCCTGTCGTTCAGATTATCAAACATGATTAGCGCCATGATCAGCGGCACAATCAGCCCGATGCTCATCAGGTAGTAGCGCATCGCCCGCGCCACGCGGTGACGCGGCCAGCCAAAGTGGGCGACAAACAGGCCATTCGGCCGGGCGAAGGTGGCGCAGATCATCACGACCCACAGCAGCGGCACGGTGGCGGTTACCCCAAAGCCAATCGCCACCGCCAGCGGGTAAGGCCAGGCCTCACGCAGGCCATAACCCAGGGTCATCCACAGTACCGGAAGCGGCGAGGCCACCAGAATCGACCAGAAGACCGTACGCAGCGTGAGCCAGAAATGGTCCTGGGTCACCTTACCGACGCGCGCGCTGGAGCGGTCGAGGAAGCGGGTGAAGTGACGGCGGGAGTAAATACTGAATCCAACCAGAATTAATGCGCCAAGCAGCGGGAAAATCGTCTCCTTGCTGGTGAGCATCATCACGCTGGCTTTACCAAGCTGGCTGAAGGTATCCAGCGAAATCAACCGCCGCAGATCCTGAACAATATCAAGCGGCCAGGAGAAGGTGATCGGGCGTACGTCCGAGGTCCAGAACAGATAGCGGTGAGTGGCCTCGTTGACTTCTTTTAACGCATC